>Ga0207757_100216_pt1 | contig 45138 bp, 47 predicted proteins | sample A23P3SouthBayCA_2_FD_187752 | JGI IMG/M metagenome (GOLD analysis project Ga0207757, IMG submission 187752) | Aerobic enrichment media microbial communities from Eden Landing Ponds, California, USA - A23 P3 (2) (SPAdes) | ecosystem: Environmental > Aquatic > Marine > Unclassified | place...
CCCCTGCCACTCCAGCGGCTCGAAGACGCCCTTGAGTGCGCTCGCGGTGACGAACTCCACGTCCTCGTCCGCGATGTCGCCCTCGTAGCGCACGCGCACCTCGGAGATGCGGCCGTCGAACATCTGCGCCGCCACCTTCCCGGCGGTCTCCGCGAGTTCGACGTACGGCTGGACGCGGGGGAACGCGCTCTCGTCGATGGAGGGCGCGTTCAGGGCGTTCGCGACGGGTTCGTCGGCGAACGCGGCGACGATCTGGTCGGCGATGCTCGTGGCGACGTGTTCCTGTGCGGCCTCGGTCGAGGCGCCCAGATGCGGCGTGACGACGACGTCCTCGACGGCCAGCAGGGGGTTGTCCGGGGCGACCGGTTCGTCGGCGAAGACGTCGACCGCGGCGCCGGCGAGCGTTCCCCCTTCCACCGCCGCGGCGAGCGCCCGCTCGTCGACGACGCCCCCGCGCGCGCAGTTGACGAGGTAGCCGTCCTCCAGCAGCGCGAGTTCGTCCTCGGCGATCATCCCTTCGGTCTCCGGGGTCAGCGGCGTGTGGACCGTCAGGAAGTCGGCGCGTTCGAGACAGGTCTCGAACTCGACGAGTTCGGCGCCGAGCTGTTCGGCCCGCTCCTGCCCGATGTACGGGTCGTACGCGACGAGGTTCATCCCGAGCGACCCCAGCCGTTTCGCGACCTCCTGCCCGACGCGGCCGAGACCGACGACGCCGAGCGTCTTGCCGTTGAGTTCGGTCCCGAGGTAGTCGCCTTTCGCCCACTCGCCGGCCCGGAGGCGGACGTGCGCCTGCGGGATGGAGCGGGCGGTGGCGAAGGCCATGGCGACCGTGTGTTCCGCCGCCGCCCGGACGTTCCCCTCCGGTGCGTTGGCGACGATGACGCCGTGGTCCGTCGCGGCGTCGATGTCGATGTTGTCGACGCCGATCCCTGCCCGCCCGACGATGACGAGGTCGGGGGCTGCCTCGAACACTGCTTCGGTCACGTCCGTCCCCGAGCGCACCACGAGGGCGTTGGCGTCGGACACGGCGTCGAGCAGCGCCGCTCCCTCGACGTCGTAGGCCGTCTCCACCTCGTGGCCCGCCGTCCGAAGGCGGTCCAGTCCCGCGTCTGCGATCGGGTCCGTGACGAGTACCTTCATACTCGAACCGATCCGAGGACGGCTGTTAAGGGTTTCCAAACGCGTCTTTCGCGCCGTCGACCGGCGACGTCGACGCCGGCGTCGGGAGCCACACCTCGATTCGGGCGCCGCCGCCGCGCTCGCTCGCCGTCACCCGCCCGTCGTACCGCTCGGCCAGCGTCAACACGAGATACCACTGGAACTCGAAGACGCCGTGGTCGGTGTCGATGGTCTCGGGGTCGACCGGCTCGACCGTCGGCGCACCGGCGTCGTCGTCGACGACGAGCGTCACGCCGTCGTCCTCCCTGACCGTGTCGACCTGGATCGTCACCGGCTCGTCGTCGGCGTGGTCGACGGCCCGGAAGAGGAGCCCCTCCACCAGCACGTCGAGCGCGGCGTCGGCGATCACCGGGCAGGTGTCGGGCAGGTCGACAGTGAGGCGCACGTCGGATCGGCCGTCGAAGTTCTCCCGCGCCACTTCGACCGCCGTCGCGAGATCGACCGGCCAGCACTCCCCGTCGCTGGTCACGAGCGCGCGCATCTGCTGGACGTGGCGGGCGATTCGCCGACCCGCCTGGCCGATCTCGACGGCGTCGCCGTTGCCCGTCCGCTCGGCCAGCAGATCCGCGCGACCGACGATCACCTGCGCCGCGTTCAGCACGTAGTGTCTGAGCAGTTCGTTCAGGAAATCGAGGCGCTCGCGCTCCCGGCGGAGGGTGGCGTCGCGTTCCCGCCAGCGCGCGTTGCTCGTCCCCAGCCAGAGACCGACGAGTGCGCCGACGGACGTGACCACGGGCGCCAGCGTCGCGAACGAGAGGGAGACGGCGCCGAGACGCGCGAGCGTCACGATCCAGAGGGCGACCACGACCATCCCCGCGACGACCGACAGCGTCCACGCCGTGACGATGGCGGTGAACGTCGACGACTCCTGTCGGGCGTACACTACGCCGGCGTACGTCACCCCGGCGAGCAAGAGGAGTGGGAGCGCCCCTTCGAGAACCAGCCCGCCGGGGGTCGCGACGAACGCCAACCGGGCCACCGGTGCCGGAAGCAGCGCGACGCCCGTGATCGCGAGCGACCATCGTTCGAGCCAGCGTGGAGGGGTGAACATCGTGGGCCGTTCGGTCGACACACGCCCCGACCGAACGTCCCTACGCCTCGCCGGAACGATCATAAACGTTGTCGCCGAGGTCGGGGGATTCAACTTCTCGGCCGGCGAGGGGAGGATATGCGACTCGTCGCGTTCGACTTCGACGGTACGCTCTCCGACTCCGAGATGACGGTTCTCCTCGGCGAGCAGTGTGGCGTCGCCGACCGGATGGCTACGATCACCGAGCGGGCGATGAACGACGAGATCAGCTACGCCGAGAGCCTGCGCGAGCGCGCGGCGCTGCTCGACGGGCTCGACCTCGACGACGCCGCGGACGCGTTCGGACAGGTGCGCTTCCGGGAGGGCGCCGGCGACCTCCTCGCCCGCCTGAACGGCGCGGGCCACCACACGGCGATCCTCACCGGGGGGTTCGAGCGCGGCGTCGAGCGCGCCCTCGACCGCGCGGGCGTGAGCGTCGACACCGTCGTCGCCAACCGCCTCCCGGCCAGCGGCGGCCGTCTCACCGGCGCGGTCGAGGGACCGCTGATCGAGGGGACGAAAGACGAGGCGCTGGAGTCGCTGGCGGCCGACGTCGATGTCCCGATGTCCCGAACCCTCGCCGTCGGCGACGGTGCGAACGATCTGCCGATGCTCGAAGTCGCCGGTCTCTCCATCGGCTTTCTCCCCAAGCCCGCGGTGCGCCCCGCCTGCGACGTGGTGGTGGCGTCGATGGACCGCCTCGAGCGCGTGTTCGAGGAACGGGACCTGCTGGACTGATCCGCCGATACCGTCGCTGGGCCGCTCAGGTCGCGGCGTCGATGGCCTGCTCCAGATCGGCGATGATGTCGTCCACGTCCTCCAGCCCCACGGAGAGCCGGACCATGTCGGGCGTGACGCCGGCCGCGCGCTGCTCGTCTTCGGTCAACTGCTGGTGGGTGGTGGAGGCAGGGTGGATCACCAGCGTCTTCGCGTCGCCGACGTTGGCGAGCAGCGAGGCGAGTTCGACGTTGTTCACCGTCCCCTTCGCCGCCTCGTAGCCGGCGTCGAGACCGAAGGTGATCATGCCGCCGTAGCCGCCCTCCAGATACTCGCTGGCCGTCTCGTGGGTCTCGTGGGATTCGAGACCGGGGTAGTTCACCCAGCTCACGTCGGGGTGATCCGCCAGGTGCTCCGCGACGGCCATCGCGTTCTCGCAGTGGCGGTCCATCCGCATCGGGAACGACTCCAGTTTCTGGAGGGTGACCCACGCGTCGAACGGCGACTGCGTGTTGCCCAGGTCGCGCAGGCCGCGGGCGATTGCGGCGTAGGTGAAGCCGGCGGGCGCGAACGTCTCGTGGAAGTTGACGCCGTGGTAGGCGGGGTTGTCCTGACCGATCTCGGGGTAGTCCTCGGCGTACGCGCCCCAGTCGAAGGTGCCGCCGTCGACCAGTACCCCGCCGACCGTCGACCCCGATCCGTGGAGCCACTTGGTCGTCGAGTCCCAGACGAGGTCCGCGCCGTGTTCGAGGGGGCGACAGAGGTAGGGCGTGGCGAACGTGTTGTCGACGAACAGCGGGACCCCGTGGTCGTGGGCGATGTCGGCGATCCGTTCGATGTCCGGCGTCACGAGCGCCGGGTTGCCGATGGTTTCGAGGTGGACGTACGCGGTGTCGTCGTCGATGGTCTCGGCGTAGGCGTCGTAGTCCAGCGTGTCGACGAACTTCGTCGTGATGCCGCGGCGCTCGACGGAGTGGGTGAAGTAGGTGTAGGTGCCGCCGTACAGCGCCGAGGCGGTGACGACGTTGTCTCCCGACTCCGCGAGGAGGAACGTCGCGAGGTCCAGTGCGGCCATGCCCGACGCGGTGGCGGCGGCGCCGACGCCGCCCTCCAGCGAGGCGAGGCGTTCCTGCAGGGTGCCGACGGTGGGGTTCATCAGCCGCGAGTAGATGTGCCCCTCCTTCTCCAGGGCGAACTGTCCGGCGGCGTCGTCGGCGTCGTCGAAGACGTACGACGTGGTCTGGTAGATGGGTGGTGCGCGCGCGCCCGTCGCGGGGTCGGGCGACTGGCCGGCGTGGAGGCTTCGCGTGTGGAATCCGGGTCCGTCTTCGTCGTCTGCCATGGGTCAGCCTTTGGGGTCCCCCGTCCTAAAACCGCCGCTGAACGACCGACCGTGTGCCCGCGTTTCTCGTCACTCGTACAACGGTATAGGTACTGCCACACAGTCAGACAGAGTTCGTCGACGATGACACCCCCGGCAGTCGAAGCGGCCCACACGGGCTACGGTCGGACTGCAACGCCGGCGACGAACGCACCCGTCGCCGCTCACTTCGCCGCGTCGCGGTTCGACGCCGGGCGCGCCACCCGGCCGACCGCCGCCGACGCCACGGCCGCCTCCGTCGCCAGCGACTGAACGGCGCTGACGGGGAACGCGTCCCGAGACGTGCGGAACCGGGGCGGCCTACCCGCCGAACAGCGAGTTGTGCACCGGCGCGAAGTCCTCCCCGTCCGCCTCCGCTCCGTCGTCGTCGGCCGTGTCGTGGACGGCCCGCCCCGCCAGTCCCTCCGCGAGGAAGTCCCGGAGCGGCGGTCCCACCTTCTCCGGTTCGACGAGGAAGGCGTCGTGGCCGTGGTCGGACTCGACGACGTGGTGCGCGACCGGGACGCTCGCCGTCCGGCACGCCTCCGCCAGCGACTCGGACTGCGCGACCGTGAAGTGCCAGTCGCCGGTGAAGGACATGACCAGCGCCTCCCCTTCGTAGGCCGCCAGCGCGTCCGCGTCGCTCTCGTACCCCTCGCTGAGGTCGTAATCGTCCATCGCGCGGGTGAGATAGAGGTAGGAGTTGGGATCGAACCGGTCGACGAACTTCTCGGCCTGGTAGTCGAGATAGGACTCCACCTCGCGGTAGGGGAAGTAGCCGGCGGCGCGGTCGGCGGGAAACGAGCGCACGGCGTCGCGGCCGGCCGCTCGGCGGCCGAACCGCTCCGCCATCGACGTCTTCGAGAGATACATCACGTGCCCGATCTGTCGGGCGAGTGCGAGACCGTCGGTCGGCGCGCCGTCGCCGTAGTAGTCCCCGCCCTGCCAGTCGTCGTCGCTCGTGATGGCGCGGCGGGCGATGGCGTCGAGCGCGAGACACTGCGCGTCGAGGCGAGCGGCGGCCGCCACGGGCACGATCCGCGCCACGTCGTCGGGGAACTGCACGGCCCAGTCGAGGACGTTCATCCCGCCGGCGCTCCCCCCGACGACGGCGTGCAGGCGACCGACGCCGAGTTCGTCGAGCAGTCGCCGCTGGGCGCGGGTCCAGTCCCCGATGGTCACGGGCGGGAAGTCGGTTCCCCACGGCTCGCCCGTCTCCGGGTTCTCAGCCGGCGGGCCCGACGATCCGTAACAGGAGCCGGGGATGTTCGCACAGACGACGTAGTACTCCGTGGTGTCGATTGCCTTTCCCGGGCCGACGATGTCGTTCCACCACGCCCGCGCCTGTCCGGAGGTGCCCGCGACCCCTTCGCTGGCGACGTTCTGGCTTCCCGTGAGGGCGTGACAGATCAGGACGGCGTTGCTCCCCTCGCCGTGGGCCTCGAAGTCGCCGTACGCCTCGTAGGCCACCCGCAGGTCGTCGATGGACTCCCCGCACTCGAAGGTGAACTCGCCCAGACTCCGCGTCCCGCTCTCGACGGACGTCACGGCAGCCCCCGTTCGAGATCTGACAGGATGTCGTCTTGGTCCTCCAGACCGACGGAGAGCCGAATCATATCGGGCGTGACGCCGGCCGCGCGCTGTTCGTCTTCGCTCAACTGGGAGTGCGTGGTGGAGGCGGGGTGGATGAGCAGCGTCTTCGCGTCGCCGACGTTGGCGAGGAAGCTCGCCAGTTCGACGGTCTCACACAGCTCTTTGGCCGCCTCGTAGCCGTCCGCGAGGCCGAAGGTGACCATGCCGCCGTAGCCGTCGAGATACTCGCTCGCCTCCGCGTGGGTCTCGTGCGATTCGAGACCGGGGTAGTTGACCCAGCCGACCGCCGGGTGGTCGTCGAGGAATTCGGCGACGGCCGTCGCGTTCTCGCAGTGGCGATCCATCCGCAGGGGCAGCGTCTCCAGTCCCTGCAGGGTGACCCACGCGTCGAACGGTGACTGCGCGTTGCCGAGGCTCCGGAGCGAGCGGTAGCGGACGGCGGCCGCGAGCGCCCGGTCGCCGAACCGCTCGGTGAAGTCGAAGCCGTACGCGGGGTTCTCGCCGGCGAGTTCGGGGTAGTCGGCGTCCGGATGCGACCACGGGAAGGTGCCGCCGTCGACGAGGACCCCGCCCAGCGTGGTTCCCGACCCGTGAATCCACTTGGTCGTCGACTCCCACACCAGATCGGCGCCGTGTTCGACCGGGCGACAGAGGTAGGGCGTGGCGAACGTGTTGTCGACGAACAGCGGGACCGCGTGGTCGTGGGCGACCTCGGACAGGCGCTCGAAGTCGGGCGTCACCAGCGACGGGTTCGCGAGCGTCTCGACGTGGACGAACGCGGTGTCGTCGTCGATGGCGTCGGCGTAGGCGTCGTAGTCCAGCGTCTCGACCGGCCGGAAGTCGATCCCCCGGCGCGACGCCATCTTCGAGAAGTAGGTGCTCGTCCCGCCGTACATGTCCGCCGAAGCGACGACGTTGTCGCCCGCCTCGGCGAGGATGCTCGTGCCCGCGTCGAGCGCCGCCATCCCGGCCGCGGTGGCGACGGCGTCGGTCCCCGCCGACAGCGACGCCAGCCGGCGTTCGAGCGTCCGGATCGTCGGGTTCGAGAACCGCGAGTAGATGTTGTCCTCGACGTCGAGACGGAACCGCTCGGCGGCGTCGTCGGCGTCGTCGAAGACGTACGACGTCGTCTGGTAGATGGGCGGCGCACGCGCACCCGTCGCCGGATCTGGCACCTGCCCGGCGTGGAGGCTACGGGTGTGAAAGCCATCGGTCATGTGTACGGTGCATATTCCTGGAAGAACTTATAACCAGTAGTTACGCACGCGCCCCCGTCTCGCGGTCACGTCGCGGCCGCAGAACTGTTGGTGCGACAATATTTATGGCGTGAATGTGATCATCTAGCATGAGCGAAGACGACCCGTTCTCCGAGGTCGACCCCGTCGATCCGGTGGACGACGACCTCGAAGCCGAGCGACGAGAGTTAGCCCAGCGCAAGCGCGGACTCGCCGACTACGCCGACGAACTCGACGAGCGCGAGGCCGAACTGGACGAACGCGAGCGCGAACTGCGGTCCCGACGCAAACAACTCGACGAGCGCGAGACGGAGCTCGACGCCCGAACACAGCGAATCGAGGACCGCGAGACGGAACTCGACAACAGGGAGATGTCCATCGAGGAGCGCGAACGTGAACTCGCGGACCGGGCCGAGGAACTCGACGAGAAGGAGCGGACGCTACAGGAGTACGTCAGCGACAGCATCCGCGAGACGGTCGACGAGGCCATCGCCTCCGCGACGACCGGCGACGACGCGGCACATCGCTTCGGGACCATCGGGAGCCTCATCCTCGGACTCGTCGGTGTCACGCTCATCGTCGGCGGCGTGCTCCACGGGTTCGCCGACCAAATCGCGATGGTCCCCGCCGTGTTCGCCAACGACGCCGCGAACCTCGGCGTGACGGTCCTCCTGCTGTTCAGCGGCCTCGCCGCCAACCTCGCGGCGGTGGCCGACTGATCGGGACCGTTGTAACCGGTGGTTCGTGGGACCCCCCGGTAACGGCTCACGAGTGAGACCCGTCCCACCCGGCATCAAAAGGACCATGCCGCCTCGCCCCCCGTTATACCCCGGGCTCCATGACGAAGCAACGCGAGTACACGGACGACTACCCCGACAAGACGCTGTACATCCCCGGCCCGACCGAGGTGCGCGAGGACGTCGTCGAGTCGATGTGCCGTCCGATGTTCGGCCACCGGATGGATCGCATGACGGATCTCTACACGACCATCGTCGAGGACACGAAGGAGTTTCTCGGCACCGACAACGACGTCGTCGTTCTGACCGCCTCCGGCACGGAGTTCTGGGAGGCGTCGACGCTCAACCTCGTCGACGAGAACATCCTCGTTCCGACCTGCGGGAGCTTCAGCGAGCGCCACGCCAACGTCGCCGAACGACTCGGGAAGGACGTCGACCGCCTCGAGTACGAGTGGGGCGAGGCGATCAAACCGGAAGACGTTCGCGAGGCCCTCGAAGAGAGCGACGAACACTACGACGTGGTCGCGTCCGTGATGAACGAGAGTTCGACCGGCGTCCGGAACCCTATCGAGGAGATCGGCGACGTCGTCGCCGAGTATCCGGACACCTACTTCGTCGTCGACGCGGTGTCGGCGCTCGGCGGCGACTACGTCGACATCGACGAGCACGGCATCGACGTCATCTTCGCGTCGACCCAGAAGGCCTTCGCCATGCCGCCCGGTCTCGCCGTCTGCGTCGTCAGCGACGACGCGTACGAGCGCGAACTCGACACGGATTCGGCGTCGTGGTACGGCGGCTTCCAGCGCTGTCTCGACTACTACGACCGGAAGGGCCAGACCCACTCCACGCCGGCCATCCCGATCATGCTGGCCTACCGCACCCAGATGAAACACATGCTGGCGGAGGGACACGAGGAGCGTGCTCGGCGCCACCGCGAGATGGCCGAGTACACCCACGAGTGGGCCCGTGACCACTTCGAGATGTTCCCCGAGGAGGGCTACGAGTCCCGAACGGTGAGCTGTATCGAGAACACCCGAGGGATCGACGTGGCCGAGACCATCGACGCGGTCTCGGAACGCTACGATATGGTCTTCTCGAACGGCTACGGCTCGACGCTCGGCGAGCGGACGTTCCGCATCGGCCACATGGGCGAACACACCGTCGAGAGCATCAGGGCGCTGACCGACGCCATCGAGGACGTGGCGGATCTATAGGTCCGCTTCCTGGAACCACAGCAGGCCCAGCAGCGGGGGGACGAGGATCCACACCAGCAACATGAGCGACGCCGACACCTGCATGTTCACGTCGCCCTGCGTGAACAGCGCACCCTGCAGGAACGCGTTCGAGACGATCTTGAACGAACCGGTGGGGTTGATCAGCCGGAGCATCCGCAGCACCTGCTGGCCCGTCAGCGGGAGCCACGACGGGCCGCCACCCGAGAGGTACAGCTGGAGCGGGAACCGGACCGCACCCCACAGCGGCACGAACAGGAAGTAGATGCCGACGGCGCCCGCCACCGCGCGCCGACTCGACGACGCGGCCGTCGAGAACCCGACCGCGATGCTGACGAAGACGACGCCGAGGATCGCCGTCAACAGCGTGTAGCCGAGATACGAGCCGGCGTCGAAGTTCACCGCCGGGACGAGCAGGAGGATCAGCGCGGGCAGGAGGAAGCCGACGCCGATGGGGGCGGCGATGGCGCCCGCCCGTCCGGCGACCTTCCCGAACACCACGTCCGCCCGCGAGTGCGGTAAGGAGAGCAGGAGCTTCAGCGACCCCGACTCGCGCTCGCCGACGACGGCGTTGTACGCCACGATCAGCGCGATCAGGGGGACGAGCGTCGTCACGAGGGCGTCGCGGACGAACAGCGAGTTGAGGACTTGGTTGGAGCTGATCGTCTGACCCGGTGCCGGCCGGACCAGATACGCCGCAGCCGAGACGAGGAGGACGAACAGTATCGAGAGTCCCGCCACCCACCGCGACCGGATGGCGTCCTCGAAGTCCTTGCGCGCGACGGCGGTCCAGGTCATACGGACACCTCCTGCCCTTCCGTGTAGGCGAGAAACAGGTCTTCGAGCGACGTCTCTTCCGTCTGGAAGTCTTTCACCGTGACGCCGGCTTCCTCCAGTGCCCCGATGACCGCCGTCTTCGCGTCGGGATCGCAGGTGATCGTCACCGTCCCGCCGTCGGTCGCGGCGTTGGTCACGCCGTCGAGCGCCCGCACCGCGCCGAGGTCGTCCTCGCTCGCGGCGTCGACCGTCACCACGAGGGTCTCGCCGCCCTCGACGGCGTCCCGAAGCCCCTCGATGCTGTCCTCGGCGACGAGTTCGCCCTCGCGCATGATGCCGACCCGGTCACACACCGCCTCGACCTGTCCGAGGACGTGACTGGAGAAGAAGACGGTCGTGCCGCGGTCGGCCTCCTCGCGGACGATCTCGCGCATCTCTCGGGCGCCGCCGGGATCGAGCCCGGAGGACGGCTCGTCGAGGATCAGGAGGTCTGGCTCGCCCACCAGCGCCATGCCGAGGACGAGTCGTTGGCGCATTCCCTTGGAGTAGCCGCCGGCCTTGCGGTCGGCGGCGTCGGCGATGCCGACCCGCTCCAGCACCGCGTCCGGATCGCCGTCGACCTCCTTGGATCGCATGGCGAACTCGACGTGTTTGCGTCCCGTGAGCCGGTGGTAGACGTCGTACCCCTCGGGGAGGACGCCCGTCCGACGCCGAACCGCGACGCTCTCGCGGCCCGCGTCCAGTCCGAGGACCCGAACCTCGCCGGCCGTCGGACGGACGAAATCGAGCAACATGTTGATCGTCGTCGACTTTCCCGCACCGTTCGGCCCGAGGAAGCCGAACACCTCGCCCTCGGGGACCGTGAGGTCGAGGTCCGTGACGGCAGTGACGTCGCCGAACCGTTTGGTCACGCCGTCGAGTTCGATTGCGGCCATGGGAACCCGTTGGGCCAGTCTCCGTTAAAGGGTTTAGGTGTCGCTCACGATCAGACCGTCTCGTCGGGGTCGCGTCGCTCCGCCATCCGCGTCGCCTCCGCCGCGTACCGCTCGCGCCGGTCGTCGTCCTCGACCGCGACGAGCGCCTCCGGCTCCGCCTCGACGGCCGCGGTGACGCCGCCCGAGCGCTCGACGGCGATGGGCGCCCGCTCGATTCGGCGCACGGCCGTTCCGTCGGTCGTCGCGTACACGAGTGCGATGAGTCCCTTGTCGTCGTAGGTGCGCTCGACCAGCCACAGTCGCTCCTCGTCCATGGGCGATCATCGCCCGCACCGGTGTTATACCCTCTCGTTCGCCCGGAGTGCGGCCACGCTCCGTTCGAGTTCGTCGACCGCCTGGTCGGCCTCGTCGGCCGCGGCGACGATCCGATTCGCCGCGGTCGCCGTCCCCTCCGCCCGGTCGCGGAGCGTCTCGATTGTCGCCGTCAGCTCTTCGGCCGTCGCCGCCTGGTCGTCGGCCGTCCGCGACACCTCGGCGACGCCGTCGGCGACCCGGTCGATGGTCTCGGCGATATCCTCGAACGTCTCCAGCACGGCACCGATCCGTTCGCTCGCCCGTTCGATCCGCTCGACCGAGCGGGTAGCCGCGTCGACGGTGTCGTCCGTCTGTGTCTGGAGCGTCTGGATGTCGTCGGTGATCGCCTCGGTGTGGTCGTGGGTCTGTTCGGCCAGCGACTTCACCTCCTCGGCGACGACGGCGAAGCCGTCGCCGTCCTCGCCCGCCCGCGCCGCCTCGATGTTGGCGTTCAGGGCGAGCAGGTTCGTCCGATCCGCCACCTCCGAGATCACCTCGACGACCTCCTCGATGTCGTCCATCCGGTCGCCGAGCGCCGTCACGTCCTCGACGAGGGCTTCCCCCACGTCGACGACGCTCTCGGTCGCCTCGCGGGCGTCTTCGCTCGCGTCGAGACCGTCGGCGGCGGCGGTCCGTGCCTCGTCGGCCGCCGATTCGACCTCGTCGGTCGTCGCGGCGACTTCCTCGATGCTCGCACTGAACGACTGCATCTCCTCGGCGCCCTCCCTGAGTAGACCGTTCTGCTCGTCGACGTTCTCCGCGATGTCGGTCGCCGCCGTCGACGTGCGGTCGATGGCGTCGGCCAGCGCCTGCGTCTCGCCGTCGACGTCGCTGACGAGGCTCTCGACCTCCTCGGCCGTCCGGTTCAACTCCGTGACGACCTCCGCGAGCCGGTCGTCGACTTCGCTCTCGTCGGCGTCGAACGCCGCCCGAGCGTCGAGGTGGCCGTCCGCCAGGTCGTGGAGCGTCCCCCGTACCTCGTCGACGAGATCCGCGACCGCCTCCTGTCGCTCTACCTCGTCCGTTCGATCACGGATCACCTGAATGACCGCGACGAACTCGCCGTCCTCGTACAGCGGCATCGACGTATGTCGGAGGTGTCGGGTCTCCCCCCACCGGTCGACCATCGTCTCTTCCGTCGCGTACAGTGACAGTTCCTCGTTGTTCAGTTCGACCCCCGGCTGCTCGTCGGCGGATTCCGGCGCGTCGAGCACCGTCTGTGCCAGCAGTTCCGTCTCGCGACCGTCGGGATAGAACACCGTACTCGGCCGCGCCGATCCGATGGCGACCTCGTCGCCGTTCCCCGTCAACTCCTCGATGCTGTGGTTCCACGCCGCTATCGTGCCCTCCCGGTCGAGGACGAACACGGGTACCCCGACGCCGTCGATCAGCACGTCGTCGTCGATGTTTAGATCCACCTCGCCGGCGGCTTCCGGCTCCTCGAACGCGACGGACTCTGCGTCGACCCCGCCGTCCGTTTCGGGGAGTCCGTCGTGTGGTTCGTGACCGTAGTTCATACGCGAGTGGTCGCTACCCCCCCTCATAACCGTTTTCGACGATTATCACCCGTGAAAACGACGGCGGACACGTCAGGCTCATTGGCGCGCAGCGGCTACCCGTTCGGTGATGGACGCGACGGCAGTGCGAGAACGTGCGGCCGATCTGCCGCGCGATCCGGGCGTGTATCTCTTCTACGAGGCCGAGAGCGTCCGCTACGTCGGGAAGGCGGTCGACCTCCGTGACCGCGTGCGTTCCTACGCCGATCCACGGAGCGACCGCATCCGACGGATGGTCGACGCCGCCGACCGGATCGACGTGGCCGTCACCGACACCGAGACACAGGCGCTCCTGCTGGAGGCGAACCTCATCAAGCGTCACCAGCCACGGTACAACGTCCGGCTCAAGGACGACAAATCCTACCCGCTCGTCCAGCTCACCGATCACGCCGCCCCGCGGATCGAGGTGACGCGCGACCCGGACGAGGGTGCGACCGTCTTCGGTCCCTTCACCGACAAGGGCCGCGTCGAGACGGTCGTGAAGGCGCTCCGGGAGACGTACGGTCTCCGCGGCTGTTCGGACCACAAGTACCGCGGTCGCGACCGCCCCTGTCTCGACTACGAAATGGGACTGTGTAGCGCCCCCTGCACCGGCGAGATCGACGCCGAATCGTACGCCGAGGACGTCCGCGCAGTCGTCCGGTTTTTCGAGGGAGAGACCGGCGCCCTGGCCGATCCGCTCCGCCGGGAGATGGAGGCGGCCGCACAGGGCCAGTCGTTCGAGCGCGCCGCCAACCTCCGTGACCGGCTAGACACCGTCGAGTCCTTCCACGGCACCGGCGGTGACGCGGTGGCCGCCCCGTCCGACGAACGGACGGTCGACGTGCTCGGCGCGGCCGTCGAGGGCGACCGGGCGACGGTCGCCCGCCTCCACAGCGAGCGCGGACAACTCGTCGACCGCTCGCGACATCGACTCGACGCGCCGGACGGCGAGGATCGCGTCGGTGCCCTCCTCGCCGCGTTCGTCCCCCAGTACTACGCCGACCGGGAGTTACCCGACGCAATGCTGTGTTCCGAGCGCCCCGACGATCCCGACGTGATCGCGTGGCTGGAGGACGAGGGTGTCGCGGTGCGCGTCCCCGGTGCCGGACGCGAGGCGAAACTCGTCGACTTGGCCCTGAAGAACGCGCGCCGACGGACCGGCGGTGACGACGCAGCCACTCGGCTGGCTGACGCGCTCGGACTCGACGCCCCCGTCGAACGCATCGAAGGCTTCGACGTAAGCCACACCGGCGGGAAGGGGGTCGTCGGCAGCGACGTCTGCTTCGTCGGCGGGAACGCCGAGAAGTCGGCGTATCGCCGGAAGAAACTCACCGACCGCAACGACGACTACGCGAACATGCGCGAACTCGTGCGCTGGCGCGCCGCCCGTGCCGTCGACGGCACCGACGACCGACCCGACCCGGATCTCCTCCTGATCGACGGCGGCGACGGCCAGCTCGCCGCCGCTCGCGACGCCCTCGCGGAGACGGGCTGGGACGTGCCCGCGGTGGCGCTCGCGAAGGCGGAGGAACGGGTAATCACGCCCGACGGCGTCCACGACTGGGACGACGACGCGCCGCACCTCCACCTCTGCCAGCGGGTGCGCGACGAGGCCCACCGCTTCGCCGTCCAGTACCACGGCACCGTCCGCGACGAGGTGTCGACGGCGCTCGACGAGGTGTCGGGCGTCGGTCCCGAGACGCGCCGGCGGCTCCTCCGGCGGTTCGGGAGCGTCGAGAACGTCCGCGAGGCGTCGGCCGCGGACCTGCGGGACGTGGACGGCGTGGGCGAGAAGACCGCCGAGGCGCTGGCGCGGCGGTTGTGAGCGCGAACAGGCGGCGCCATCGGGACCGCGGCCACGCTCTTCCGTGGCGGCGGCCACGCTCTCGCGGGGCGTGGCGCCGCACTCCCGCGAGCGCCCCGCGGCCGAGCGTCAGGTCACGGGGCGACTGGCCGCGGCTTCGCATATGAACCTCAGGCGATTTCGTCGTACTGCTCGGCGAGTTTCTCGGCCGCGTCGTCCATCAGATCCGCCTCGTAGTCGTCGAGGTCCCACTCGACGACCTCTTCGACGCCGTTCGAACCGAGTTTGACCGGGACACCGAAGGCGGTGTCCGCGTAGCCGTACTCGCCGTCGAGGACGACGCTCCCGGGGAGCACCTCGCCCGTGTCCCGGAGCACGGCCTCGACCATGTGAGCGACGCCCGTCGCCGGTCCCCACTCCGTCGCGCCCTTGCGTTCGATGACGTCCATCGCGGACTCCTGTAAGTTGCCGAGAATCTCCTCGCGCTCGTCGGCCGTGAACTCGGGGTCGCGGCCGTCGACGCGCACCTTCGAGAAGACGGGCACCTGCGCGTCGCCGTGTTCGCCGAGGATCGTCGCCTCGACGTTCTTGATCGGCGCGTCGAACCGCTGGGAGAGGACGTACCGGAAGCGCGCGGAGTCGAGGCGGCCGCCGAAGCCGATCACCGAGTGCCGGTCGCGGTCGCCCGTCTCGTAGAGGTGCCGATTGAGGAGGTCGACCGGATTCGAGGTGGTGATCGAGACGAAGTCGTCGTTGTGCTCCGCGAGCGACGAGCCGATGTCCTCCATGATCGGCGCGTTGTCGCCCGCGAGGTCGATCCGGGTCTGCCCCGGTTTCCGGGGGATGCCCGCGGTGATGACGACGACGTCCGACCCCTCGGTCGCCTCGTAGCCGCCCTGTCGGACGACCGTGTTCGAGTCGTAGGCGACGCCGTGGTTCGCGTCCGCCGCTTGCCCCACCGTCTCCGCCTCCATGTCCGGAATATCGACGAAGACGAGTTCGTCCGCGATGTCCCGGAGGGCGATGTTGTACCCCGCCGCGGCTCCGACCGTTCCCGCCGCGCCGATGACGCTCACTTTCGTCATATCACCTACTGATGACTTCGGACGCCGATTAAACGCTTCGGACGGACGAACTGCGCCGCCCGTCCAGGGTCCGCGGGCTTTTTCGACGTCGACCGCCTTCCTTGATCCATGAGCGAGTTCGACGAGGAGGCCGAACGCGAGCGACTCCGGGAGAAGTACGAACGGGATCAGGAGAAGCGGGCGACCACCCAGCGCATGAGCGAACTACTCTTGAAAGGGGCGACGATGACCAACAGCCACTGCGGCACGTGTGGCGACCCAATCTTCCGCCACGACGGACGGGAGTTCTGCCCGACGTGTCAGGCGGCCGATCAGGGAGGGGAAGATCGAGTGGCCGCCGAAGCCGAGACCGACCACACGGAGAGGTCCGACGCGTCGTCGGCCGACACCCCCGAGACGGCGGCTCGCGACCGCCGTCCCTCGCCGAGCGACGTCGACGAACCGCCGACGGCCGCGTCCGGCGACGCGCGGGTGCGAGACCCGGTCGAAGGGGCGGAGACGCCTCGATCCCCGTCGAGTCGTCCGGCCCACGACGGCTCGCTTGACGACGCCCGCGCGTCGCTCTCGCGGACGCTCGTTCGGTACGCGCGGGCGGCCGAGGAGACCGACGATCCTCGTCGGGCCAGGGAACTGCTCGCCGCGGCGCGCGAGGCGGCCGAGACGCTCGCGGCGCTCGACCGGCGGTAGTCGTCGCGTCAGCGGTACTCGCTCCCCACCACGTCGCGGATTCGGCTGGCGGTGACCTCGCCGACGCCGTCCACCTCCAGCAAATCCTCCTCGCGGGCCGTCATCACGGTCTCGACGCTCCCGAAGTGTTCGAGCAGCGACCGCGCCGTCACCGGGCCGATGTCCGCGATGGCGCCGACGACGTACTCCTGCTGTTCGGCCAGCGTCTTCGCACTCTTCTCGCCGTGGACGCTGACCGTGCGGTCCCGCGTCGTCTGCTCCCGGCCGGCGAGCACCGCCAGCAGGTCGGCGGTGTCGTCCTCGCCTTCCGTCCGCAGGACGCTCACGCCGAAATCGACCGTGAGCGACGCCAGCGCCCCCCGGATGGCGTCCGGGTGAACGTTGCGCTCCTCGTACAGGCCCGCGCCCTCGATCAGGACGACCGGACGGGCGTAGTGGCGCACGAGGTCGCCCACCTGCTCGAACAGGGAGCGGTCGCCACCGGTGAGCGTGTCGAGGAAGTCGGCGACGGTCTTTCGCTCGACCGCCACGCGGTCCGAGACGACGTAGTCGCCGACCGCCAACGTCTCCAGCCGCGTCTCGATCCCCTCGCGCGTCGAGAGGTCGCGGGCGATGACCGAGTCGAGTTCCCGCTGATCGACGACGATCTCGACCGTCTCGTCCGCTTCGTCCGTCTCGGCCGTGGCGACGACGGCGTCGTCGCGATCCGGGTCGTCGTCGGCCGTCTCGTCCCCGAAGTCGGCCAGGCCGGGCTGGGCCGTCGCGCCGCCGTCGGCTTCGGTCGCCCCGCTCTCGGCGGCTGTCGTCCCCGGGCCGTCGAACGAATCTAGCGCCGTCTGGGAGTCGTCCAGTTCCGCCGCCACCTCGTCGGCGACGCCTTTCAGCGCCGTCAGTTCGTCCTCCATCTCCTGCTCGCGCCGGCGCGAGATCCAGAAGAACGCCTCGTCGCGGGTGTCCTCGGCCATGAGGACCACCACCCGTCCCTCGTCTTGCCGGCCCGTCCGTCCCTTCCGCTGGATCGACCGGATGGCCGTCGGCACGGGTTCGTAGAAGAGCACGAGGTCGACCTCGGGGACGTCCAGTCCCTCCTCGGCGACGGACGTGGAGACGAGCACCTCGAACTCGCCGGCGCGGAAGGCGTCGAGGGTCTCTCCCTGCTCGTTCTGGCTCATGCCGTCGGAGCCTTCCTTGTCGCCCTGCCCGACGAACCGCCGTACGTCGAAGCTCTCGCTCAGGAAGTCGGTGAGCGCCTCGGCCGTGTCCCGCGATTCGGTGAAGACGATGACGCGCTCGCCGCCGCCGATGCCGAGGGTCTGGGCCAGCAACACGCGCGTCTGTCTGAACTTTGGGTGGAGGTCGTCGAACGCCTCCGCCTTCCGCATCGCCTCCCTGACCTTCGGCTCCGAGACGAGCCGCTGACTCGCCTTCGACGCGCCCGAAGCGCGGGCGGCGTTGCGCTGGCGCTCGAAATACCGCCGAAGGGACTCGACGGACTGCGTCTCCGCGAGTTCGACCGCCCGCCGGAGTTTCATCACCTCCGCGTGCACCGACATCCCCTCGTATCCCTCGGACTGGTCGGCGTCGATGAGGTCCTGTAACTGCCCCCGCATCCGATTCAGGTCGCGCTGGGAGAGATCCGGGCTCGTCGTGTTCGTCACGCCGAGTTCCTTCAACCGCTCCAGCCGGTCCGTGATCACCTCGTTGAGCGCGTCCCGGATCTCCAGTACCTCGTCGGGCAGGGTCACTCGCTCCCACTCGACCTCGGTGTCGTGGGTGTAGTCGGCCACGTCGGCGTCGTCCTCGGTCATCACCGCCACCTCCGAGAGACCGAGGTTCTCGCAGACGGTCCGGATCGCCTCCTCGTCCCCGCCGGGCGAGGCGCTCATCCCCGTCACCAGCGGCGACTCGGCGTCGGCGTGGTAGCGCTCGGCGATGTAGACGTACGCGTAGTCGCCGGTCGCGCGGTGGCACTCGTCGAACGTGAGGTGGGTCACGTCGGCGAGCGAGATCCGCCCGCCGATGAGGTCGTTCTCTACCACCTGCGGCGTGGCGATGACGATCCGGCTGTCCGCCCACAGTTCGGCCCGGTCGTCCGGGCGCACCTCGCCGGTGAAGATCGTGATTTCGTCGTCCGGGATCGTGAGTGCCTCGCGGTAGAACTCCGCGTGTTGCTGGACCAGCGGCTTCGTCGGCGCGAGAAAGAGCGCGGTGCCGCCGCCCTCGTGGAGCCGCTCCGCGGTCACGAGCAGGCTCACCGTCGTCTTGCCGAGTCCGGTCGGCAGACAGACCAGCGTGTGGGCGTCGCGCGCGTCGTTCGCGAGCTGGAGCTGGTAGCGACGCTGCTCGATGAAGCCGGGTTCGAGCAGCGGGTGGTCGACGTACGCCTGCTCGCCGTCGTCGGTGGCCGCCATCGGCGGCTTTTCGGCGTCACCGCGGTTAAGGGTTGGCGAACCGCGGTGAAAGTGAAGCGGCGTCGCGCCCCGTTGGGGGCGGGGTCGATCCCTCCGCTCAGACGATCTGCTCGCCGTCGTCGCCGTAGAGGCGGATGGCGTCGACGGGGCAGGCGCGCGCGGCGAACTCGGCGTCGAGTTCCGCGTCCTCGGGCACCTCGCGGACGAACAGATCCGGCTCGGTCTCCTCGCTTTCCGCGAGGTCGGCCTTCCCGTCGTCGCGGTTCTCCTCGAACGCACCCCACTCCTCGACGCACTGGAACATCCCGATACAGGTGTCGCGGTCGAACTCGACGTGCATGGACGGCCGTTGACGGGGTGGAGAGAAAGGTGTGGCGCCTAGTTGGTCGTCGACTTCGACTCCCCGCCGTTCTGTGGCGGTTCGACCCCCTCGACGACCTCCGCAACCTCCGTCTCTTTCTCCGTGTCGACGTGCCAGCGGTCGACGGCGTCCTCGTAGTCGGCCAGGCGCTCGCTCACCGCCGTCTTGAGTTCGTCGTCGTTGACGTTCACCTCGAAGATGAACTGGTCGACGTCGCCGCCCCGGGCCGTCTTCTGGACGTTCGCGCTCACGAGTTCGTTGTCGAAGTAGTACGGGGCGAGCTGGGTCATCACCTTCCGGTAGACGGTGTCCTCGACGGCGCGGAGCGCCTTCCGGCCGGCGGAGTCGGCCGCGCGGGCGACGTAGTTGATCGAGTCCTGCCAGCGCTCGACGGCACCTTCGTTGTCCCCCTCCTCGACGCGCTCGTAGGACTCCGAGAGCTTCTCGCCCGCGGTTCGCAGGTCCTCGTCCGGCTCTTTGCCGGCCTTCTCGCCTTCGCCCTCGCCGACGCTGGCCTGCTCGGCGGTCTTCTCGCTCACGTCCTCACCGAGCCGTTCGTGGGACTTTGGTCGCCACTCGTCCCACTCTTCGAACGCCTCGCCCTCCGCCCCGGCCTCGCGGAGCGCGCGCGTGATTCGCTCGCCGTGCTCGACGATATCCGCCCACGTTCCCCGACATTTGAAGCCGGACACGCTCTCTTCCATCGCTTGTCAGGCCTCCATGGCCCCAGCGTACAAAACGGTTCCGCGCTACCGGCCGTACGTGAGCCGGGTCGCGTAGTCGTCGAGCCGACGCTTGACGCGCCCGAGCCACGCCCCCGGCGAGACGGTTCGAAGCTGTTCCTCGTCCACCTCGATACGCGAGCCGGCGAACGGATCGCGCTCCTCGTCGTCGCCCTCGGCCGACGCCACGCTGACGACCGAACTCATCGCACAGCGGCCGCAGGCTTCGGTTTTCTTGCCACCCATCGTACCCACGTGTACGACCACTGACCGATTAAAGCTTGCGCGGGCGACGACGCGTTTTTTGTCCTACCTCGACAGTACACGGATATGGGTTACCACGTCGTCGACACCGACGAAGTCGAACCGGACCCCGACCGTCCATGCACCCGCCGGTCGTTGTCCGACCTCGCCGGTCTCTCGAACATGGCTATCAACCGCTACACGGCCGCCCCGGGCGAGGAACTCCCGCTAGCTTACCACTTCCACGACCAGCAGGAGGAGGCGTTCTACGTCCTCTCCGGCACGCTCCACGTGAAGACGCCCGAGGGGACGCTGGAAGCCGGTCCCGACAGCCTGCTCACGGTCGAACCGGAGAGTCCGCAGTTCGCGTACAACCCCGAGGACGCGGACGCCCCCGTCGACGTCGTCGCCGTCGGCGCGCCGGCCGTCGAAGGGGACGTGCACGCCTACGATCCATAATGTCCGCCGTGGCCCGCGCGCCGCCGCTCGACGGATCGACCCTCGCGCCACGACCATGAGCGGCGAGGCACCGAGCGACGCGGCGGACGGATCGGCGGCCGAGCCGATCCCGAAGGACGACCTCCCCGCGGAGATCGTCGAGAACGTCCCCTACTGGGAGTCGGACCCGTATCTCGACCGCGTCAGCGACCGGCTGATGTACAACTACGACCTGGAGAAGGATCACCTGGCTGCGGGCGAGCGGTGGGATCTCTACGGCGAGATGCGCGTCCGCAGCCAGAAGCAGTTCTTCCACCCCGCGCTCTCGTACGGCGACCACGAGTCCGAGGAGTACCTGTTCGTGAAGCGGGGGCGTCCGACGGTGGCGGAACTCGACCGCCTGGTCGAACTGGGACACGACGTGGCCGACGAGCGCGTGATTCCCGACGAGGAACACTACCGGACCGACTTCACGTTCGTCCTCGTCGCCGAGTCGATCCCCGACGACGTCGCCACGTACGTCGAGGGGTTCCGCGACCGGACGCTCCTCCGGTTCGGCTACTACGGCCACTACGAGGTGAACCTCGTCGTCGTCGCCCCCGACACGGAGACGCTGGTCGCGAGCGAGATGGCGGACGTCGCCGACGCCTTCGCCCTGTGGGCGGACGTGGAGCGGGAGTCGCCGAGTCTGCTCTCCCGGATCGCCCGGAAGTTCTGGACCTGATCGGTCGTCAGTCGTCGCCGGGTTCGGCGCCGACCCCGCTCTCGGGTCGCCTGACGGATTTGATGTTCCGATAGCCGAGTCGGACGAGCGACAGCGCCAGCGCGATGAGCACCACCGCGAGCACCATCTGGACGGCCGCGGACACCTGCGCGCCGATGGCCTCGGCACCGCCGGAGATCAGGTTGAGATACAGGTTCTCGTAGAACGCCAGCCACGCGAGTGCGAGCACGGTGATCGACACCATCACCACCATCGGGACGCCGGTGCTGATGAGCTGTTTGGAGGCGTCCCAGTTGGCGAGCCACACGGTCGCGGTCAGCAGCGCGAGCGCGGCGAGCAGCTGGTTCGCGCCGCCGAACAGTGCCCAGAGCGTCGCCCACTCGCCCGAGACGACCATCAGGTACGCCGGGATGATCTGCAGGAGTGGGTTGGTGTAACGGCCGCGGGCGAACGAGCCGATGCCGCCCGACAGCCCCGTGTCGGTCTTGTTGTCCGGGAGTCCGACGACCTCCTCCATCATGTACCGGCCGAGCCGGGCGGCCGTGTCGGTCGACGTGAGGAGGAAACTCACCAGTACGAGCGCCATGAAGGGCGCGCCGTACCTCGTCGGGATGCCGAAGCTGGTGAGGATCGTCCCACCGCCGGTCGCGAAGTTCGGGAGCGCGGCACCGATGCCGCCGGAGGTGTCGGGAAGCCCCGCGACCGCGAGCGTCGAGAGCGCGACCGCGGCGAGCAGTCCCTCACCGAGCATCCCGCCGTAGCCGATGAGGCGGGCGTCGCTTTCCTTGTTCAGCTGTTTCGCCGTCGTCCCCGAGGACACCAGCGAGTGGAAGCCGCTGATGGTCCCGCAGGCGATGGTGACGAAAAGCAGCGGGAACAGCGGGTACGGCGAGACGTCCGGGTGACCGAGGAACCCCTGGTACGGGCTGAGGGAGTCCGCGACCACCAGCGGTTCGGCGGACGTCCCCAGCAGCGTCCCGACGATGATCGCCAGGATCGCTCCCCCGACGCCGGCGTACAGGAGGAACGACGAGAGGTAGTCACGAGGCTGGAGCAACACCCACACCGGGAGCGCGCTGGCGACGGCGGCGTACACCAGGATGACCGGAATCCACGCCGCGGTGTTCCCGCCGAGCGCGCTCGCGCCGGGCACCCACGAGCCGGTGCCGCTGAGCAGGACGATCGTCCCCGCGGGGTGGCTCCCCTCGGCGAGTTCGAACAGCGCGAGCGGGTACTGGATGCCGACCCAGACGCCCGCGAACACGCCCGCGACGAACAGGATCGTCCCCGGGATGAAGGGACCGTCCAGCTGGTAGAGGTAGACGCCGAACACGAACGCCAGTCCGATGTAGATCAGACTCGCCGTCGCGGTCTGGGGGTACGCGTTCAACACGATACCGACCACGAGCGCGAACACCGCGACGACGAGGATGATCGTGAGGAAGGCGAACCACAGGAGCATGTTCTTGCCCCGTTCGCCGACGTATTGGCCGATGATGTAGCCAATCGACCGCCCCTCGTGGCGCATCGAACTACTGAGCGAAACGAAGTCGTGGACCGATCCCATCAGCGGGTTGCCGATGGCGACCCACAGGAGCGCGGGGACCCATCCCCAGATGGCTCCTGCCGTGATCGGACCGACGATGGGCGCACCCCCGGCGATGCTCGAGAAGTGGTGGCCCAACAACACTGGTTTCTTCGCCGGTATGTACTCTTGGCCGTCCTCGTACTTGTGCGCCGGCGTCTCCCGCGAATCGTCGAGTTCGACGAACCGGCTGAGATATCGCGAGTAGCCCACATACCCCAGCGTGAACGTTACCAGTACGCCAGCCACGAGCCAGATCACTTGTGTCATTGGTAGCCCCTCACCATAGACCATGCGGGAATTCTGACTTAAACGTTGGCCTCGTCGGCCAACACCGCCGGTTCAGTCCACGAAGACTGGCGGCTCGACGTCGGTTCCGAGGTCGAGTTCGTCGGCCACGTCCGCCAGCAACGCCCCGCGTATCTCCTCGGAGCGGAACGCGATTTCGGCGAGCAGCGGCGGCGCGAGCGACTCGCGCACCTGGGCGAGTCGGTCCCGCTCGGTCGCCACCCGGTCCCGGAGATAGCGCGCTCCCCGACCCGCTTCGTCGGGGTCCGGCTCCGGTGTGAGTTTGTTGGCGATCAGCCCTTCGACCGAGAGGTCGCTGGACCGGAGCGCCTCGACGGTCCGTTCGGTCTCGTTGACCGAGAGCTGGTCGGGGTTCAACACCAGCAGGAATGCGGCGTCGTTTCGCAACGCGCCGCTCGCGAACTCGAAGAACTCCTTCCGGTCGCGGAGGTGTGCGAGGATCGGATCGCCCGCCATCGTCTTGCTCGGAGTGTGATCGCCGACCGCCGCCTTCTCGAAGAGGTCGAGACTCCGCCGCCGCTTATCGAGGAGGCGGTCGATCCACCCTTCGAGAAACGCCGGCAGCTCCAGCAGGCGGAGCGTCGCGCCCGTCGGAGCGGTGTCGAAGACGATCCGCTCGTACGGGTCCGGATCGCGCATCACGTCGACGAACCGGTCGAACAGCGCCGCCTCGTACGCCCCCGGGGTCCGGTGGGCGAGCTCCAGTTGCTGTTCGATCTCGTTGACCATCGCCACGGACACCTGTTCGGCGAGGTTCGCCCGCACCTCGTCGAGGTGGGCGCGAACCTCCTCGTCGGGATCGATCTCCATGGCCGAGAGACCGTCGACGCCGCGGACCGACCGAGGGGTGTCGTCGAACGACTGGTCGAACACGTCGGAGACCGAGTGAGCGGGATCGGTCGAGACGACCAGCGTCTCGACGCCCGCGACCGCGCACTTCCGCGCGTAGGCACACGAGACGGTGGTCTTGCCGACGCCACCTTTCCCGCCGAAGAAGACGAACGGCTCCATCAGCGCCACCCCGCTGTCGACGTCTGGAGATCGATCCGCTCCATCAGAAGTGGTACTGCTGTCCCTTGCGCTCGATGTAGCTCTCGCGGTCCCACAGCCGCCGCTCCCACGCCTGGAACTCGTCTTCGAGGTACGGGAGCAACTCGGCGGTGTAGTAGGAGACGGGCGAGGGGATGCCGAACGCGTCCGGGAAACACGCGAGCATGAACGCGTCCGAGATGTCCTCGGCCTCCTTCTCGATTTTCTCGTAGGCGGGGTGTTCGATCATCCCGTGGTACAGCCCATGGAGCCACTCCTCTGCGACCCGCCGGAAGCGTTCGATCCGTTCCGCGAGATCCATGCCTCCGTCTCCCGGCGGCGTGGAGAAAAACGTATCGTCGCTCGTTCCCCGGTCCCCGCGGGGCGTGTGACCGCCGTGGCTCCTCGCCACGACCGCCGGAGCGCTAGCAGGCACACCCGGTCGATCCGGGCGAGCGCTCGAACGTCATCTCCGCGCCGCAGGTCGGACACGTCGGCGGGTCGTCGCCCTCGACGTCCAGGTCGAGGATTCGCTCGTCGCAGTCGTGACACCAGTACGCTCCCGTCGACTCGCTCGTCCCCTCGCCGCGGTTCGACGCCGAGGACGAGGCCTCGAGCGTCTCGGTGATCGTGTTCAACAGTCCCATAGTGAACGGTTCACGCGCCGACTGGTAAAGGCTCGGTCGGCTGTCCGCGGGCCGCGCACGGCCGCGGTCACCCCTCGCCGTCGCCCTCCGCCCCCGGTTCGAGTCCGGGGGCGGCTCCTCGCCCCGAGCGTCGGGCGCCGCGCCGCGATCCGAACGCGCCCCCCACCGGGCGCCGACCGCCGCGCCGACGACCACGCCGGCGGCGATGCCGACGGGTCCGAAGACGCCGCCGACCATCCCGAGGACGCCCGCGAGACCGATGGTCACGAGGTCGCGCCAATCCATCCGTTCAGGTCGCCGCCTCCGCCAGCGCGTCCAGTAGCCGGTTCAGCTCCCCCCGGCGCTTCCACGTCGCCAGCCGATCCGTGAGCGCCGGCACGGGGAGTCCGAGACTCACCGCCGACCGCGCGGTCACGCGCGATCCTTCGTTCTCCGCCTCGACGGTCAGGTCGGTCGTCATGGCGTCGAACGGTCCCGCCGATCCGGCCTGCGTGTAGCGGAGGCCGTCGGGCCGCTCCTCGAACTGGAGAGTGAGTTCCAGCCCCCGTGCCCCCGCGGTGACGAGCGTCGCGTCCGCGGTCTCGGTCACGTCGCGGACGCTGAAGCTTCCCTCGCTCTCGACGACCGTCGCGGGCGTCAGGACGCGCGCGACCGCCGTCGGCGTCGCCCGGACGAACCGTGAGACTTCCACCTCGCGCATCGTCGGGACCTTCGGGTCACCGGAACAAAAGCGGGAGGGAGAGGGCAACGAGGACCACGGTCCCCACGAGGGCGGCGTAGAACAGACTCTCGATGCGCCGTTCGGCCGGAATCTCGCCCCGAAGTTCCGGCCGTGCCGTGTAGACGAGCCGGTAATACGCCACGCCGACGGCGGCGACGCAGGCGAGCGCCGGGACCCCGAGTACCGCCGGTCCCGACAGTCCGAGCGTCAGGACGTAGACCGGCCCGAAGGAGAAACAGATGAGCACGGCCATCCCCGTCACGACGAGGAAGGGGACGGCGTCGACGGCGGTCCCGTCCCGGTTCCGGGGGCGCATGGTGGTGTATACGGCTCGACGACAAAAACTCGCACGGGACCCGAAGGTTCAGGGCCGTTCGCGGATTCGGTCAGTCCATGCCGACGGTTCGCGCCGAGGTGGTGGGCGAGGGGACGCGCGAGGTCCGCCTCGACGCCGGCGCCACCTACGGCGACCTGCTCGCCGCCCTGGAGTTCAGCCCGCACGAGGCGACCGTCCTCCTCGACGACGCGCCCGTGCCCGAGGACCGGCCGGTCGACCCCGACGTGGATCGGGTTCGCGTCCTCCGGCTGGTGAAAGGTGGGGCGCCGCGAGGGGACGAGATCCGGGTCCGCACCGCCGCTCCCGACGACCACCTCGACGTGATGCGGATCGTCGACGGCGCGATGCTGACCGCCGACGCGGAGGCGGTGCGCGAGCGGATCGACGCGGGCGAGGTGCTCGTGGCGACGGTCGACGGCCGGACGGTCGGGACGCTCGTCCGCGACGGCGACCGCGTGACCGCGGTGGCGACCCGCCGGCGCTTCCGCGACCGGGGCGTCGGGAGCGCCCTGGTGTCGGCGGCGCTGGCCGAACGGGACCACCTCGTCGCCGAGTTCGACCCCGACGTGCGCCCGTTCTACGAGTCGCTGGGGTTCGAGATCGAGCGGCGCGAGGACGGCGAGCGACTCCGCGGGCGGTTAGTGCCCTAGCCGCCGGGCGACCGCCCCTCCCACCTCGTCGGCCCAGTAGAGCAGGGCGACCGTGACGAGGAAGACGAGCGTCGAGAGGTCCCACGCCAGCCCCGTCAGCGTCGATCCGAACAGGGTGGTGGCGCCGAGCAGGGGGAGCAGGATGGAGAACGTACAGCCGACACAGGAGAGCAGCCCCAGGGCGCCGGAGAGAACGGCCCGCGTCGCGTCGAGCAGGCGGGCGTAGACGAGGTAGGTCATGGCGACGTAGCCGACGACCTTGAACGGGATGATCGAGAGGCGAACCCGCGGCGTGCCGTAGACGACGATTGGACCCAGCCCCGGGATGTTCCAGTGGATCGAGGCGACCGCACCACCCATGAGCGGTTCGCCGATCCCGAACTGGAGAGTGCCACCGGCCACGAGGAGGGCCACGAGGTAGCCGCCGGCCAACGCGGCGGCGACGGCCCACTGGCGACGGTCGACGCTCGTCGTCTCCGTTCGAACCATCGCCCACACGCCAGCGTTGATCCAGAGGAACGGGTAGACGACGTAGCGAGGTTCGGTGACGGTCACGGTCGAGGTGGTCGCGAGATACGCCACCACGGCCACGAATTCGACCGAGAGGACGAGACACCACCACCGGATCGCGGCCGTCTCCGCGAGGACGAGGCGGCGGACCCGCGCCAGCGGACCGTAGGCTTCGCTCATCCGGCCACCTCCGCGACGCCCCTCTGTGTGGCGTTCATGTTCGACGGCAGGACCTGCAACGGTATGGACGCTTCGACTGCGCTCAGCGGTGCGATCCGACAAGCTCCCGGCCGGCGGCGAGGAGTTCGTCGACGCGCTCCCGACTCCCGGCCTCGCCGTACACCCGTAGCTTCGGTTCGGTGCCGCTGGGGCGGACGAGGAGCCACGACCCGTCCGCGAGCAGGAGTTTGAACCCGTCGAGCGTGACGACGTCCTCGACCGCCTCGCCGGCTACGCGCTCGGGGATGGCGTCGCCGAGAGCGTCGATCACCGCCGCCTTGCGGTCGTCCGGACAGTCCACGCTCACCTTGTCCGCGACCACGTCGCCGTGGGTGTCGAGCAGGCGGTCGACCCGGCGATCCAGCGATTCCGCCGCCGCGACGTCGGCCGCGAGCACCGCCATCAACACCCCGTCTTTCTCCGGGACGTGTCCGCGGATGGAGAAGCCGCCGGACTCCTCGCCGCCCATCAGCGCGTCCTCGGCGGTCATCGCTTCGGCGACCCACTTGAACCCGACCGGCGTCTCGATCACTTCCTCGCCGTGGGCGGCGGCCACGCGGTCGATCAGGAACGTGGTGGAGACGGTGCGCACCGCCGGTCCCGCGTCGGTGTCGAGGAGGGCGTCGTACACCGCGGCGAAGAAGAGATTCTCGTCGAGGAAGCCGCGATCCGGAGTGACGACGGCGAGCCGGTCGGCGTCGCCGTCGTTCGCGATTCCCAGGTCGGCGTCGTGGCGCTCCACGGCGTCGACGAGACCGGCGAGGTGGTCGGCGCTCGGCTCCGGCGGCGTCCCGCCGAACGAGGTGTCCCGGTCACATCGGCGCCGGATCACCGTCGCGCCAGCCGACTCGAGGAGCGCGTCGGTGACGCCTCGACCGCTCCCGTGCATCGCGTCGTAGACGACGGTCAGGCCCTCGCAGTCGGGGTCGATTCGCCTCCGGACCTGCTCGGCGTGCGGGGTCACGAAGTCCACCCGGTCGACCGATCCGCGCGGGCCGTCCGCCCGCGGCTCGGCGAGGCGCGCCTCGATGGCGTCGGTCACCTCGGGGAGTGCCGGCGAGCCGTTCGACGGGATGAACTTCACCCCGTTGTACTCGGGCGGGTTGTGGGAGGCGGTGATCATGAGCGCGCCCGCGAGGCCGCGGTCGACGACGGCCCACGCGGCCAGCGGCGTCGGGCAGTCGCGTTCGGGGAGGAGGGCGTCGACGCCGTTGGCCGCGAGGACGTCGGCCAGCGACTCCGCGAACCCCTCGGAGGTGGCCCGCGCGTCGTAGCCCACCGCGACCGGCGCGTCGTGGCCGGCGTCGGCGAGGTAGTCCGCGACCGCCTGTCCGACCATCCGCACTCGTTCGTCGGTGAACGCGTCGAGACGGGCGCGCCACCCGTCGGTGCCGAAGGAGATGGCGTCCATGTCTTCCCCTCCCCGTCGGACGCCAAAAAGGTGGGCGTCGGCCGATCCGCCCCGGCTCCTTCGCGGCGCCGGTGGACGAACGTCCACTTCTACGACCCGGGCGAAATGATGTTATCTCGTGACACGGTGTCGTCTACGTGGGGGACGGACGTCACTCGTCGACTCTACCGGCGCGAGGCGTGTGGGGGCGAGCGTCGACGTGCCGGCGTGTGGGGGCGAGCGTCGACGTGCCGGCGTGTGGGGACGAGCGTCGACGAGCCGGCGTGTGGGGACGAGCGTCGACGAGCCGGCGTGTGACCCGGCCGAGATGCGACCGATCAACCGCGTGTAGCGCCGTCGACCAGTCGTTCCTTTCCCCGTCGTGACAGCGACTTGATCTCGTGTTCGCGGCTCATCGCCGCCGACCGCGTCCCGTACTCCTCGACGTGGACGAGTTCGACCGGCGTCCGGCCGCGGGTGTACTTGGCCCCCTCGCCGGCGTCGTGTTCGGCGACGCGGCGCTCCACGTCCGTCGTGTATCCCGTGTAGTACGTGCCGTCGTCGCATTCGAGGACGTAGACGTAGTGCATTCGTGGATTCGGTACGCCCGCTCTCCCTAATAGTCCCGTAGCCTTCGTGGGTCGTCGCACACCCGGACGACCGGAGTGTGCTCGACGCGGAAGGCGGCTTCGCGTGGTGGTCGAACGTCGCTGCAGTGGTTACGCGTTTGGGGTGCGGCGTCTCGACGCTTCCGCGATACCGGCGTTGGCCGAACAGCTTGGACAGGCGAGGAGTCGCCCACTCGCGTCGGCGAACACCCGTGCGAAGCGCTCCGAGACGTGGGACCCACAGTGATCGCAGCGTGCCATGATTGAGCCGGCTACCACCGGTGCCGGCGAGTGCGTGTTGGGGAGGCACACGTAAAGCATGTCGCGCGCGTGCGTGTGTGATAGACAAACGTCCAGAAACTCCCCGAATCCGACGGCTGTGTGTCACATCTGTCTAGCCGTCGCGCGCGCCGCCGATTGCCCGGGCGATCAATCCGGCCTGTGCACCCGCGGTGAATCCGTTGTCGACGTTGACGACCGAGAGGGCGGTACACGACTGGAGCATGCTGGCGAGCGCCGACTCGCCCTCGCCACCGAAGCCGTAGCCGGTCGAGACGGGCAGGCCGATCACCGGGGTGTCGACCAGACCGGCGACGACCGTCGGGAGCGCCCCCTCGCGACCGGCGGCGACGATGGCGACGTCGGCCGCCCGGAGCGCGTCGAGGTGGTCGACGATCCGGCCGAGGTGGGCGACGCCCACGTCGTCGATCCGTTCGACCGTCGCGCCCACGGCCCGGACGAGGACGGCCGCCTCGCCCGCCGCCGCCGCGTCCGACGTGCCCGCGGTGACGACGGCGACCGTCGCGTCGACGGACGGCGGGTCGAAGTCGGGCGCGTGGACGACGAGCGTCCGGGCGCGGTCGTCGTGATCCACCGTCGCGTCCGCCGGGAGGTCGTCGGTGACGGCCGCGACGTGGGCGTCGTCGGCACGGGTGACCAGCACCCGTCCGGTCGTCTCCAGCGCCGTCGCGGCCATCGACGCCACCTCCGCGGGCGTCTTGCCGTCGGCGAGCACCGCCTCCGGAATCCCTCGACGGCGCTCGCGGGCGGCGTCGAACCGCCCGGCGTCGGCCGTCGCGTAGCCGACGAGCCGAGCCTCCGCCTCGGCCGGCGAGAGGTCGCCGCTCGCCACCGCGTCGAGAATCTCGCGCATACCACTCGTCCGGTCGTGAGACACTCGTAGGTGTCGGTCTCCGGCGGGAACGAGTATAAGTCATCCCGGTCCCAACGCCGGGCGACACGGATGCACCGGCGCGACTACCTCCTCGCACTGGCCGCCGGCGCGAGCGGCCTCGCCGGCTGTTCGGAGTCGGCGTCGACGCCCGACTCCGGGACGAGGACGGCCGTCGAGGAGGAGATTCGGACGCGCCACGTCGGCCAGCCGATCACGGAGTTCCGCCGCGACGGGCGGGTGCTCACCGTCGCCGGCGAGGTGGAGAACTCGCTGATCCGACTGATATAGAGCCAGAAGGCCCTTATCGCCGCGACCCGGAGACCGTGCCATGCCTTCCAGACGAACCGTCGTCGGGAGCCTCGGCTTGACTCTCGCCGTCGGCACTGCCGGGTGTAGCGCGCTCGCCTCGCCCGACCCGACCGTCGTCGACACCGAAGTCGACGGCGGCATCGACGCGCTCTTCGGCGAGACCGACGTGTACGTCACCGTCCAGAACGACGGGGCTGCGGGCGACGTGCTCGTCGAAATCGCGATCCTCGACGATCAGGGAACCATCCTCTACGACGACAGCAAGACCGTCGAGTTCGGCGCCGACGAACGCCGCCGCGTGACCTTCTCCGTGGACGTGCCGGAGGATGCGGAAGAGATCGAGGCGACCGCGACCGCGGCGTAGGGCCCCGGTCCGCCCCGGATTCACCCCCGCCTCGCGTCACGGATTCGTGGCTCACTGTCCGGTTCGCCACAGAATCCGTATGGGCTCGGGCGGATTCGAACCACGGTCACTTCGCTCGCTACTGCTCGCTCCGTTCCCTGATTCGAATCGCCCTCGGGAATCGAACACGCCTCGCTGTCGCTCGGCGGTTCTCATGGGCTCGGGCGGATTCGAACCACCGATCTCGGCCTTGTAAAGGCCGCGTCATAACCAACTAGACCACGAGCCCTCGTCAGCGAAACACTGGCCCCCGACCGAATAACGGTTTCTGTCTGGGACCGCGAAACCCTTACCATCGCGCGTCCGATTCGTCCACTATGTCCCGAGCGATCCGGCTGGGTCTCGCGTTCCTGCTCGTCGCCCTCGCGGGCTGTTCGGGGACGGGACCGACGGCACCGACGGCGACGCCGACCGACGCCGCCGGGACCGACGCGACGCCGACGGCCACGACCCCGGTGTCGACGCCGGGCAGCGACTACGACACCGCGACCGTCGTCCTCCTCGATTCGAACGGGACGCAGTTGGCGACGGTCGACGCCTGGGTGGCCGATACGTGGCCGAAACAGTACACCGGGCTGAGCGACACCGACGCGCTCGAAGCCGGCCAGGGGATGCTGTTCGTGTTCGACAGCGAGGACGACCGCCAGTTCGTGATGCGGGACATGGCGTTCCCGCTCGACATGGTGTTCGTCGCGGCGGACGGCACGATCACGACCATCCACCACGCGCCGCTGGAGTCGGACGGCGACGATCTGACGCAGTACTCGGGGCGGGCGAAGTACGTCCTCGAAGTGCCGATGGGGTACACGAACGAGACGGGCGTCGAGGTGGGCGACCGCGTGCGCATCGAGGGACGATGACCGGCGTCGACGCGCTGGCCGACCGCGAGGGCTGGCACGTCGAGGGGTTCGCGGCCCGGGTCCACTACCGCGGCGAGGGCGACCGGTACGCCGTCGAGTACTACGCGCCGAGCGACTGCGTGCTCTACTGGAAGGTGAAAGGCGACGGGGAGACGGCGGTACCGGTGGGGCGGGAGACGGTGCCCGACCCGCTCCGGGAACGCGTGCGGATCGACCTCAACGCCGCGGGGATCGATCCGGCGGTCGAAGGGCGGTCGTTATAGAGAGCAAGGAGAATACCCACGCCTTTAGGTGCGGGATGAATCCGACACTCTGACCGGCAATCCACGGAAGACACTCCAGCCAGATATTCCACGCTCGGTCGTTTATTTCAATACATATTCTCACATAATGTGTTATGAAGTCAGTACGATGCTGGAGACAACCCGCACCTACGTCGCACGCATCACGAACCACCAACAGGTTCGTGACGATCTCGACCAATGTGGATTCTCCGCATCCAAACTGTGGAACGTCGGCCGCTACTACATCCAACAACGGGGGACGAAGACGGCGAGATCCCCGACGAAGCCGAACTCAAATCGGAGTTGAAAGACCACGAACGCTACAGTGACCTGCATTCTCAGTCAAGTCAGCGAGTTCTCGAAGAACTTGCTGAAGCGTTCATCGGCTGGTACAACTCCGAGGACGGCACCAACCCACCCGGATACCGGAAACGTGGCGACGACCACCCACGCTCCACCGTCACGTGGAAGAAACGAGCCATCAAGCACGACGACAAGCACGGCCAACTCCGACTCTCGAAAGGCTTCAACCTGAAAGCGAGCCGGTCTGATTTCATCCTCGCAGAGTACGAAACCCGCCCCGACGTAGAAGTCGAGAACATCCAGCAGGTGCGCGCCGTCTGGAATGGTGACGAGTGGGAACTACACATCGTCTGCAAAAAAGAGATTCCAGTCGAAGACGCACCGGGCGACAAGACGGCGGGTATCGACCTCGGTATCAGCAACTACCTCGCCATCGACTACGAAGACGGGGCGAGCGAGCTGTATCCGGGGACCGTGCTGAAAGAGGACAAGCACTACTTCACCCGCGAGGAGTATCAGACCGAAGGCGAGAACGGCCCAAGCAAGCGTGCGCGGAAGGCTCGGCAGAAACTCTCTCGACGCAAAGACCACTTCCTGCATACCCTCTCGAAGCACATCGTCGAGCGGTGTGTCGAAGAAGGTGTGGAGACGATAGCGGTTGGCGACCTCAGCGACATCCGCGAGGATGAGAACGGCGACTCGCGGAACTGGGGTGCGTCAGGGAACAAGAAACTCCACGGATGGGAGTTCGACCGATTCGCCCGTCTCCTCGAATACAAAGCCGAGGAACACGGCATCCTCGTTGACCGCGTGGACGAGGAGAACACGTCAAAGACGTGTTCGTGTTGTGGGCAGATTCGGGATAGCAACCGTGTGGAGCGCGGTCTGTACGTCTGTTCGTCGTGCGAGGCGACGATGAACGCAGACGTGAACGGCGCGGTGAATATCCGACGAAAGATAACTCAGAGTCCCCCAACGGGGGATATGAGTAACGGCTGTTTGGCACAGCCCGGAGTCTCCCTGTTCGACCGCGAGAGCGGGTCGTTCAACACGAGAGAGCAGGGAGAGTGCAAACCCTAATATCCCAACGCTCGGGATTCCTCCAGCTTTAGCCGGAGGTGGATGTCAAAGGTCCGAGACGAGAGCGTCGACGGCGCGGTCGATGTCCTCGATCTGCTGGGTCTGGTCGTCGACCTCGTCGGCGATCTCCTCGGTCTCGGTGACGACGCGCTCGGCGTCGTCGGTGACGGTCTCGGTCATGCTGGCGATCTCTTCGTGGCTGGCGGCCTGCTCGTCGGTCGCCTCGGCCACCTCGTCGATGCCGTCGTTGACCTCCGAGACCGACGAGTCGATGTCGCCGAGGATGTCGAGAGCGTCCTCGACGGCGTCGGCACCCACCCCGACCGCGTCCTGCGTCTCGTCGAGGCTCTCCGCGGCGGTCGACGTGGAGTGTTGAATCCCGTCTACCCGCCGTTCGATGTCGGTCGCGTGTTCCTGTGACTCCTCCGCGAGACTCTTCACCTCCTCGGCGACGACGGCGAAGCCGTCGCCCTCTTCGCCCGCCCGCGCCGCCTCGATGTTGGCGTTCAGGGCGAGCAGGTTCGTCTGATCCGCGATGTCGTTGATGATCTCGACCACCTCGTCGATCTCCGCCACGGCCTCCTCGACGGCCCGCACGTCGTCGACGACGTTCGTCGTCGACTCCTCGATCTGCTCCATCGCGGTCGCGACCTGTTGGACCGCCTCGTGGCCCTCGCCGGTGAGATCGGCGGCCTGCTCGCTGGCCGCCGCCACCTGTTCGGCCGAGGACGCCACCTCCTCGACCGCCGCGCTCAGGTTCGATATCTCGCTTGTCACCTCCGTCATGCGGTCGTACTGCTCGGTGGTGTGATCGGTGATCTCCCGCGTCCGCTCGGCTATCTCCTCCGAACTCCCCTGTAGCTCCGCTATCGACGTCTGAATCTCGCTGGCCGCCTCGTGACTGTAGCCGGCCTGTCTGTCGACGTCCTGCTCGATGTCGTCTTCCAGGTCGGCGTCGAGATCCGTCGTAGCGTTCGACATGCACGTGAGACTGGTAGAAACCGTCAAAAGCACACCGGCGGGGTTATCGAGAATGAGAACGCCTGCCGACGAGTCAGCCTTTTGCCGGCGCGTCCCCCAGTGGGGACGATGGACGTCCCCGCGGACGACGACCCCTTCGAGGAGCAGCGGGAGCGGACGGCCAACCCGATGCGACGGCTGTTCGCCGAGTACGGGCGCGAGCAGTCCGGACCCTTCGCAGTCGGCGTCGTCGCCAGCCTCTTCGCCCGCCTGCTCGACCTGCTGCCGCCGCTGTTGCTCGGTATCGCCGTCGACGCTATCTTCCTCGACGAGAGCGCGTTCGCCCTCCCGCTGGTACCCGACGCGTGGCTCCCGACCGATCCGGAGGCACAGTTCTGGCTGGTCGTCGGCATCGTGCTGTTCTCGTTTCTCGGCGGCGCCGGACTCCACTGGGTGCGAAACTGGGGGTGGAACCGCTTCGCCCAGTACGTCCAGCACGCCGTCCGGACCGACACCTACGACGCGATGCAGCGGCTGAACATGACCTTCTTCGCCGACAAGCAGACCGGGGAGATGATGTCGGTGCTGTCGAACGACGTCAATCGGTTAGAACGGTTCCTCAACGACGGGCTGAACTCGGCGTTCCGACTCGGCGTGATGGTCGTCGGCATCGCCGCGCTCCTCCTCTGGATGAATCCACAACTCGCCGTCGTCGCGCTCCTGCCGGTCCCGCTGATCGCCTTCTTCACCTATCGCTTCGTCGAGACCATCCAGCCGAAGTACGCCGAGGTCCGGTCGACAGTCGGGCAGGTCAACTCCCGGCTGGAGAACAACCTCGGTGGCATCCAGGTGATCAAGACGAGCAACACGGAGTCCTACGAGGCCGACCGCGTCGAGGACGTCTCGGGTGACTACTTCGACGCCAACTGGGACGCCATCGAGACGCGGATCAAGTTCTTCCCCGGTCTCCGGGTGCTCGCCGGCATCGGTTTCGCGCTCACGTTCACCATCGGCGGCCTCTGGGTGTTCCGCGGGGAAGGCCCGTGGCTCTTCACCGGCACCCTCCGCCCCGGCGAGTTCGTCGCCTTCATCCTCTACAGCCAGCGGTTCATCTGGCCGATGGCCCAGTTCGGACAGATCATCAACATGTACCAGCGGGCGTACGCCTCCGCCGCCCGCATCTTCGGCCTGATGGACGAGAACGCGGGCATCGAGGAGCGACCGGACGCCGCTGAGCTGGTCGTGACCGATGGACGCGTCGAGTACGACGACGTGGCCTTCGGCTACGACGACGAGACGCTCCTCGAAGGCGTCTCCTTCACCGCCGAGGGCGGCGACACGCTCGCGCTGGTCGGTCCCACCGGCGCCGGCAAGTCGACGGCGCTGAAACTCCTGCTCCGGATGTACGACGTCGACTCGGGCGCGATTCGGATCGACGACCAGGACGTCCGCGACGTGACGCTCGCCAGCCTCCGGCGGTCCATCGGCTACGTCAGCCAGGAGACGTTCCTCTTCTACGGGACGGTCCGCGAGAACATCACCTACGGCACGTTCGACGCGAGCGACGAGGCGGTGGTCGCCGCCGCGAAGGCGGCCGAAGCCCACGAGTTCGTCACGAACCTGCCCGACGGCTACGACACGATGGTCGGGGAACGCGGCGTCAAGATCTCGGGCGGCCAGCGCCAGCGCGTCGCCATCGCCCGGGCGATGCTCAAGGACCCCGACATCCTGATCCTCGACGAGGCGACCAGCGACGTTGACACGGAGACGGAGATGCTGATCCAGCGGTCGCTGGATCGACTCACCGCGGACCGCACCACGTTCGTCATCGCCCACCGGCTCTCGACGGTGAAGGACGCGGACCGGATCGTCGTCCTCGACGACGGCCGCGTGGTCGAGCGGGGCACGCACGAGGACCTGCTGTCGGCGGACGGTCTCTACGCCAGCCTCTGGGGCGTGCAGGCGGGCGAAATCGACGACCTCCCCGCGGAGTTCGTCGAGCGAGCGATCCGACGCGGGGCGCGAACCGACGTCGACGGCGTGGAGCGGCGCTCCACGGAATCGAACGACGACGATTAGGGCGCCGCGGCCGGTCCGGCCGGCGTCGGCGACGAGCGTCGCGGCGACGGCCGGGCGTTGAAGGTCCCTGCCCCCGAGAGACCGGTATGCACCTCAGCGACGCGACCTGGACCGACGTGCGCGACGTCGACGCCGACCTCGCCCTGTTACCGGTCGGAAGTACCGAACAGCACGGCCCTCACGCCCCGCTGGGAACCGACGCCTTCCACGCCGAGACGGTCGCCGAGGCGGGGGCGGAGCGCTACGACGGCGAGGTCGTCGTCGCGCCGACGATTCCCGTCGGCGTCGCCGAGGAACACCGGGCGTTCGCGGGAACGCTCTGGGTGTCGCCCGACACCTTCCGCGACTACGTCCGCGACGTGGTCGGCAGCCTCGCCCACCACGGCATGGACCGGGTGGTCGTCGTCAACGGCCACGGCGGCAACGTCCCCGCGCTCGGCGAGGTGACGGCGACGATCTCCCGCCACGACGACGCCTACGCCGTCCCGTTCACGTGGTTCGAGACCGTCGGCGAGCACGGGAGCGACATGGGCCACGGCGGGCCGCTGGAGACGGCGCTACTGCGGGCGACCCACCCCGAACTCGTTCGGGAAGAACGGATCGACGAGGCTCGGGAGGGGGCGAGTCAGGGGTGGGGCGACTGGACCTCGGGGACGAACCTCGCCCACGACTCCGCGGAGTTCACCGCGAACGGCGTCGTCGGCGATCCGGGGGCGGGGGACGCCGAACTCGGCGAGGAGCTGCTGGAGCTAGCGGCCGACGCGCTCGACCGGCTCCTGGTGGCCGTCGCCGACCGGGACGTGCCGCGGCCGGCGGACCGGTGAGCTACTCCTCGTCGTCGTCCCCGAACTCCTGGAGCGCGCCGCGGAGTTCGGGCACCGCGTTCGTGAGGTCGCTCACGTCGGCGTGGGCGTCGTCGATGGACGCCATCAGCGACTCCAGCTCCTCGATGGCGGCCGCGAGGTCGTCGGCGTCCTCGAAGGCGTCGGCGCGTTCGCCCATCGTGTACCACTTTTTCGCCTGCCGGAGGTGTTCCTCGGCGTCGCCGGCGTCCAGCGCCGACCGGAGCCCGTTGAGCACGCCGAGGACGTTGTCGGCCTCCGTCTCCCAGACGTCTTCGGCGGCGGGAAGCTCCGCCCGCGCCAGATCGAGGTGTTCCTCGACGTCCGCGCGCATCTCGGCCGCCGCCTCGCCGAAGAGTTCGTCGTCGCCGAGCGTCGTCTGACTCATACCTGCCGGTTCGCCGCCGTGTGAGTTAAACGCACGCCCGAAAGTGAAAGTGAAACGGTGGGCGTCGGCGCGTGAGCGGCCTATTCAACCGCGACCAGTCGCATCAGCGGGTAGCCGTCCTCCATGACCATCTCCGTGCGAACGACGACGTCCTCGTACTCGATCCGCATCGCCACCTCCATGAACCGGCCGGTGAGTTCGACGTAGCCGTGGTCGTCGGTCGCGTCGGCGAGCGCCGATTCGTCGACGTCGACGGTGACGGACGCACAGAAGGGCTGATTCTCGATGGCGTCGGCCATCGCGCGTTCGAGGCTCGGGGCACTCTCGGGCGAGACGGGGGTGCCGGCGAACTGGTGGTAGAGCGAGCCGAACTTGATGCCCGCTTCGAAGCAGGCCTGCTGGGCGTCGGTGATCATATCCTCTCGTCGGTCCGGCGGCGGTAAGACCTGTCGCCCGGCGCAAATCGGTTGTTACTTGGGTTCGGTCGTCGCAGTGACGCCCGAATGGACGACCCGGTGTTACTGACAGGCGCGGGCGGACGCGTCGGGCAGGCCATCCTGCAGGGGGTCGGCGACGCCCACGAGTGGCGACTGCTCGACCGAGAGCCGCTGTCGAGCGACCGCCTCCCGGCGGGGGTCGACGAGGGGGACGTGGTCGTCGCCGACGTGACCGACGCCGACGCGGTGGCCGACGCGATGGACGGGATCGGAACCGTGATCCACCTCGCGGGCGACCCCCGGCCCGAGGCGCCGTGGAACTCCGTGTTGGAGAACAACATCGACGGGACACAGACCGTGTTCGAGGCGGCGGTCGAGGCGGGGGTGGAGAAGGTCGCCTTCGCCTCCTCGAACCACGCCGTCTCCGCCTACGAAACCGACGAGCGGACGCCGGAGATGTACCGAACCGACGCCGACTACCGGCTCGACGGGACCGAACTCCCCCGTCCCGGCAACCTCTACGGCGTGAGCAAGGCCGCCGGCGAGACGCTCGGCCGCTACTACCACGACGCCGAGGGTCTCTCCGTGGTCTGTGTCCGCATCGGCAACCTCACCGAGGGCCACCCGCCGCGCAACTACGAGCGCGGGCAGGCGATGTGGCTCTCACATCGCGACTGCGCCCACCTCTTCGATTGCTGTATCCGCGCCGACTACGACTACGAAATCGTCTACGGAATCTCCGACAACGAGCGCAAGTACTACTCCATCGAACGGGCGAAGGAGGTCCTGGGGTACGACCCCGAAGACGACTCGGCGGCGTACACGCTCGCGGGCGATCCGCGGGACGAGACGTAGCCGTCGAAACGAGACGGGTGACCGTCGTTATCGGGATCGAAAATCGGGGACGAGGGATTAAGCCCCCCTGCCGAGCAGAACGGAGCGAGAGATATCATGCGACGAACGTGTCCGTTCTGCGGAGATCGAGTCGAACTCTTGCCCGAACATCTCGAAGAGTGTCAGGAGGCCCCCCGCGACGATCCGCGGGTTCCCTGATCCGTTCCGTTCACTCCTCGAACAGGCCGTCCACGTCCGCGTACTCCTGGTCCCGGCGCTCGACGTGTTCGGCGAGTCGTCGGTAGACGAGCGACCGCTCGGCGTCGGCGGTCACGAACTCCAGGACGGCGGTGGTAAACAACGTCCGTTCGCCGCCCTCGATCTCTTCGCGGGCGAACGTGATCGCCCGCTCGACGGGTGCCGGCTCGTACCCGTACTCGTCGGCGAGGACGCGCGCGGCGACGGCGGCTGCCTCGAACCGCAGGTCTCCGAGCCCGAGCGGCCGGCCCTCGTACCGGAGCGGCGGCGGTCGGCGTCGCTCGATCACTGCCGGATCGGCGCCGAGCGTCGACAGCGCGCGCCGGACGGCGGCGAGGTCGACGCCGCGGTAGGTCGGGGGAAGCTCCCCGAGGTAGTCGTCGGCGCTCTCGGCCAGTCCCGTCGCCCCGCTCCAGTTTCGGGTCCGGGCGTGGTGAATCGCCGCGGTGAACTGGATGAGACCGTGGAGGAACCGCTCGTCGTCGGTCTCGTCGTCGAGGGCGAGCCACGGCCCCTCCCACGCGTCGTGTGCGGCGTGGTACTCGCCGGCGTTGTAGACGGCGATGCCGGCCCGGAGCGGCGCGTCCATGAGTCGGCTTCGGGCGGGACCCACTAAACGCGTTCGCGACCGGAACTGCTACTGCGTCACCGGCGACGTGAGGAACGGGTCCCACCGCGCACCGACGACCCCGGCGCCGCTCCCGTCCGGCGTCGCGCCCGTGACGGGATCGGTCCCGGTCCCGGAACCGTAAGGCTCGGACGGTCCACTCGCGTCGCCCCACCAGTTGCGGCGGGCGTCGACGTCGCCGCCGCCGTAGTTGACGACGCCCGCTGGGGGGAAGGAGAGCGTCGCCGAGACGTCGTTCTCGAAGTCGTTCCGGTGGGCGACGACGTCGGTCCCCGACGCGGCCAGCCCGAACTGATTCGACGCCAAGCGGTTCTCGGAGAGCGTGATCCCCGCGGCGTCGACGCCGATGACGCCCGTCGCGGTGAAAGTGGCGCCCGTGTAGACGTTGTCCGTGACGACGTTGCGGAACAGGTAGCCGGCCGCGCCGCCCGAGATCTGGACGCCGTTCTGTCCGTTCTCGTCGGTGGCTCCCTGCCCGGTCACCGTGGTGTCGGCGACGATCATCGTGAGGCCGTCGCCCTCGCCGACGACGCCGGTCTTCTGGTAGTCGTGGACGGTCGACTCCCGGACGGCGACGCGACGGGCGGTGCCATCGGTGTTGAAGGCGGCGATGCCGTTCCCGTGTTGGGCACCGGCGAACGGGTCGTTGGTGGTTCGAACGGTCTCCACGTCGACGATACGGGCGTTCGCGTTCCGGAGACCGATGCCGCTGAAGTTCCTGTTGTCGCCGGCGTTGCGCGCGCCGTCGACGGTCAGACTGCAGAGTTCCGCGTCCGTGCCGTCGACGAAGACGACGGGAGACTCGGTCGCCGTTCCGCCGTCTCTCTGCGGGCGGTCGTAGGAGGTGCCGAGCGATTCGGGCGACTCGACAACCGTCTCGCCTCGTCCCTCGCCCACGAGTGCGAGTGGCGTGTCGATCACCACCTGTTCGGCGTACGTCCCGGCGCGGAGTTTGATCACGTCGCCGGGCGACGCGGCGTCGACCGCCGACTGTATCGACCCCTCCGGCGTCACGATGGCGTCGGCGAACGGGGCGCTCGCCCCGTCGTTGTGGCGGCACTGCTCGGTAGCGAATCCGAGATCGAACGTGACGCTGTCGGACTGCACCTCGTTCGCGTGGTCGACCGGCAACGACCACCGCAGGCCGAGATGACGGGTGGTGTCACCCGCGAAACAGTCCCGTGTCTCGGTCGACGGATCGGCATCGAGAGCGAGCCCGGCGCCGAGTCGACACAGCACGGTACGGAGCGTCCCCGAGACCAGCGTGGTCTCTCCGTCTTGCTGTTGGTTGTCACCGTCGTCGTACCAGATCGTCGCTTCGATCCGGTCGATCAGGTCTCCCTCCCGGTCCTCTGGCGGCGTGTCACGCGAATCCACCTCGTCGATGTCGTCGAGTTCGGGTTCGGTGAACCCTCCCTCAGCGTGGGACTGGTTCGAACTCCCGAGCCAGATGTATCCCGGATTGTCGAAGAGGTGGAGGCTGAACGTCACCTCGCCCTCGTCGCCGGGCTTGAGGTCGTCTAGCTGGATCAACGGCGCCGTCCGGTCGTCCGGAACGTCCGCAAACTGCTCGCGGAACGCCGTCTCGACCGACGGGCTGTCGATCGGCAGGCCGGCGTCGCTCGCGATCTCCTGCCGCGTCTCGATCTCGTCTTGCACATCGTCGCCGTCGCCGTCCGGGAAGGCGTTGACCGGATCGCCGTTGTAGGTCTGTTGCCAATCGACCTTGAGATCCAGTTCGCCAGCAGTGAGTTCGTTGTTCGTGAACGTCTCCTGATCCGAGAAGTAGGCGCGTGTCCCCACTCCGGCGCCAACCGAGGCGATAGAGACCGTGCCGATGCCACCGAGAATCTGCCGTCGAGAGAGCGTGAAGTCCGTTTGTCTGGACATGTTGGGGTTCCGTCAACCGGGGTGGTCGGTGCCTCAGTTGACACCTTCTCCTGTGAACGATATGACTTAATTAACCACACCGAAAGCGAGGATAACCACGCGTTTACGGCACTAGTACCCGATTAATCGGAGTCTCGCGCACGTGTCACGAGACGTCGAGGCACCCGAAGCACGGGGATACGTCGACGAACGCCAACCTGACTGTGCGCGTCGGATGGATCTGATAGACCGAACGGTCGGGGCGGAACGCCGTCGCTCGACGTCGTGTACTCCTGGACTCGTCCTGGCGGAGTCCCACGCGAGCGGACGCGAGCGTGGGGCAAGTCAGGTCGTGAACGAGGTGAACCTGGCTCCGCTCGTCGTGAAGTGTCGCTGGACCCGTCCTGACGGAGTCCCACGCGAGCGGATGCGAGCGTGGGGCAAGTCAGGTCGTGAACGAGGCGAACCTGGTTCCGCTCGTCGTGAAGTGTCGCTGGCACCGTCCTGACGGAGTCCCACGCGAGCGGACGCGAGCGTGGGGCAAGTCAGGTCGTGAACGAAGGAGTGACCTGACGAAGTCAGGTCACGACTGAAGTGAACGTCCTGACGGAGATTTGAACTCCGGTCCCTGGCTCCGCAAGCCAAGAGGATAGTCCACTACCCTATCAGGACTCATTTCTCTATACCCCCGAGTCGCTTAAGACGGTTACGATACGCCGGCGGGAGTCCCCTCGACTCACCTCGTTCCCTCGCCGCGAATGTCAAAGACGGCTTTGAGGGTACCGAAACGGTATGACGCCGGCCCCCCTCGCCACGGGTATGGATCGACGAGCCCTGCTCCGGGCGGTCCCGCTGCTGGTGCTGGGTGGCTGTCTCGGGAGCGGTGGCGGCGGTCGCGTCGACCGACCCCGCGTGACCGGGCGCGCCTTCGACGACACGGGCGAGTGTTCGACCCCCGAGACGGCGACGGTCGGCGTGTCGGTTGGCGAGGTCCGGATCGACGGCTGTGTCACCGGTCCGAACGGGTGTGCGGTCGCCAGTCTCGACTCGGCGACCGTCGCTGACGGCGACCTGGTGGTGGTCGTCACGACCGAACGGGACGCGCCGCCCGACGTCGCGTGTACGGAGGCGCTGGTCTACCGCTCGTACGCCGCGACGATCACGCTCGACGGCGACGTCGGCTCGGTGCGGGTCGTCCACGACACGCCGAGTGGCCGGCAGACGGTCGCCGACACGTCGGCGTAGTGGGAGCGCATCCCACGAAGGTTGATACGGGAAGACGGGACCAATCCGGGTCGTGACCGTCCAGCGACGACGAGACAAATCGGCAGACCGCGTAGCGGTGTTCGGCCAAGGACAACGCTTAACCGGAGGGTTCGCCTGTTGCACGGTAATATGGGCGTAATCGAGGACGTGTACGAGGACCTCGACACGGACGTGGAGTTCGAGGAGTTCGAGGCCGCCGTCCACGACAAAGTAGAGCAGATGGGGGGGCTGGCCGACGAGGAGACGGCGGCGATGCTCATCGCCCACGAACTCGAAGACGAGGAGGTGAGCGGCGTCGCCGACATCGCACCGGGGATGGACGAGGTGAAGTTCCTCGCGAAGGTGATCGGCGTCGGTGACCTGCGGACGTTCGAACGCGATGGCGACGACGAAGACGACGTCGACGAGGGGCGGGTCATCAACGTCGACGTGGCCGACGAGACGGGACAGGTCCGCATCTCCTTCTGGGATCGCATGGCGCAGTCGGTCGACGACGGCGAACTCGAGGTGGGCGACGTGCTCCGGATCAAGGGCCGCCCACAGGAGGGGTACAGCGGCGTCGAGGTGAGCGTCGACCAGGCCGAAGTGGCCGAGGACGCCGAGGTGGACGTCCAGGTACAGGACACCTACCGCGTCGACGACCTCTCGCTCGGTCTCTCGGACGTGAACCTGCAGGGGCGGGTGCTGGCGACGGACTCGGTGCGGACGTTCGACCGCGACGACGGGAGCGAGGGGCGGGTGTCGAACCTGACCCTCGGCGACGAGACGGGACGGATTCGGGTGACGCTGTGGGACGAGAAGGCCGACCGGGTCGCGGAACTCGACTCCGGGACGTCGGTCGAGGTGGTCGACGGCTACGTGCGCGAACGCGACGGCGACCTCGAACTCCACGTCGGTTCGCGCGGCGCCATCGAGGAGATCGACGCCGACGTGGCGTACGATCCCGAGACGGACGACATCGCCGACCTCGAACTCGGGGGGACCGCCGACCTCGCTGGCGGCGTCATCGAGACCGATCCCAAGCGGACGTTCGACCGCGACGACGGGAGCGAGGGGCAGGTCCGGAACGTCCGGATCAAAGACGGGACGGGTGACATCCGGGTCGCTTTGTGGGGCGAGAAGGCCGACCTCGATGTCGACCTCGCGGACTACGTCGTCGTCACCGACGCCGAGATTCAGGAGGGGTGGCAGGACGACCTGGAGGCCTCCGCCGGGTGGCGCGCGACGGTGACGGTGACCGATCCGCCGGGCGACGCGGCCGGCGTCGACGCCGAGGACGGGACGAACGCGAACACGGGTGGCAGTCCGGGTCTCGACGCCTTCGGCGGTGACGACACCCCGCAGGCCGAAGCGGGAGCGAATGCGGGTTCGGCGCCGACCGACGACGGCGAGACCGTCCAGTTCACGGGGACGGTCGTCCAGGCGGGTGATCCAATCGTCCTCGACGACGGGACGGAGACTCGGAGCGTCGAGACCGACGCCGACCTCCGGCTGGGCGAGGAAGTGACCGTCCGCGGGTCGGTCCAGGAGGGACGGATCGACGCGGACGAGGTGTACTGATCGCCGCCGTTCGGCCGACGGAAAGGATTATACGCGACACGGACGGGTATCAGGGTATGAGTGTCGAGTTACCGTTCGCCCCGGTAGACACGATCATCCGTCGGAACGCGGGTGACCTGCGGGTGAGTGCGGGTGCGGCGGAGGAACTCGCCCGCCGCATCCAGCACCACGGGGCGGACCTCGCCGTCGACGCGGCCGAGCGGGCGACGACGGACGGGCGGAAGACGCTGATGGCCGCCGACTTCGGCGTCGAGCAGGTAGTCGACCGGGACGACCTCGAACTTCCGGTCGCCCCTGTAGATCGCATCGCTCGCCTCGAAATCGACGGGCACTACCGCGTCTCGATGGACGCGCGGATCGCGCTCGCCGACATCCTGGAGGACTACGCGGACAACGTC
>Ga0207757_100219_pt1 | contig 45045 bp, 39 predicted proteins | sample A23P3SouthBayCA_2_FD_187752 | JGI IMG/M metagenome (GOLD analysis project Ga0207757, IMG submission 187752) | Aerobic enrichment media microbial communities from Eden Landing Ponds, California, USA - A23 P3 (2) (SPAdes) | ecosystem: Environmental > Aquatic > Marine > Unclassified | place...
CGAACGAAATCAAATCCGCGTGCAGAGGTGTTGTTTTATAACAGACCCGCCGCAGTCTGTCGGATTTGGATCGTTCGGAAAACGAATGGGCGCTGCAGGATTTGATTAGACCCCGCGCTTTCGCGGGTACTGCCGGGCTTCGACGTGGTCGTAGATATCCGTGGCAGACGACTTCCACAGCGTCCCGTGGCGAGCATAGTAGATGCAAACTTCAAGTCGAATAAGAACTACTGCTCAAAAGAATGTGAACGTGAGGTGCTCCCGCAGAGATTTTGTGAGGCCTGCGACGAACGATTGGAGCGCAACAATACCATGGGCCACCACGTGAGCTACTTTCCAGAAGAGGTGGTCACGGTCTGTCGGTCCTGTCACAATCGAATCCACATGGATGATTCGTTCTGTCCGGAACTCACACCCCCACGGGAGGAAATCGACCGGTTTTCCGGATAGATTGCCTCGCTGAGGCCTCTAGCGCTGATGCACTCTCAGCGCAAGCTTTCTTCACAACGAACTCCGGAGCCTACATATGGCAATCGTCCGCTGTCAAGACCACCCTCCTCGAAACACGAATTATGCAATCGCTGTAAAGCCAGTCGGATACCCCGATACCGCGCTAATCTGCGGTCGCGGAGACAGCGGCCACGAGGAGATTGGATGGGTGTATCTCCTGCCCGAAGAACACGATGAATATCAGGCGGGCAAGCGGGTCTTCGGGCTCTGGGGGCCTGATTCATCATCCAGTGCTGCCAAAGTACGTGTTAGTGATGAGGTCGTTGAAGGGCTAAACAAGTGGAATCAGGAGGAGGAACCGTCATCGCCCAGCCTCCAATCACAATCGAGCATCGACCGATACTGAATCTTCATCGATGTGGGTCGGTCCGGAGTAGCAGACACTGCTACGAAAGCGAATCGGCCCAATATGGTCCCTGTCTTAGGCAATCTCCGGCAACCACTACTTCACGTACCGTTCGTCAAGATGGTCAATCAATTGCTCTTCACGGGTTTTGATGAACTCTTTGACGGTATGCGGCTCAAGGGAGACCTCCGGGTACTGATTCACTCGTTTGAGTTCTTCCTCTTCGGCGTCGCTAACCGTACCGAACCACTCCGTAGGCCACATCTCCTGTTTCTCTTCCCGATTGAGCGGTCGATAGAGCAACTGGAGATTGCCAATACGGTCAAGGTCCACCTCTTCGCCGACGGCCTCTTCAACTTCATTTGATTTGTCACGCGGGAAGATGTGGTCTACGTCATAATCGCCGATGTCTCGCGTTGAATGGGTGGTGTAGGCATCGTCGAGCAGGCCGAGGATAGCTGCAACGTTCTTGTTGGTGAAGACAGGCTGCCCCGGCTCCCCCGTGTAATGTGCGTTCTCAACGACGAGGCGAATATCCTCACGAGAGGGATTGAGATTCTCGTGGGCGAGCAACTCGTCTCCCGGGAAGACTTCGTACTCACCCTGTCTATCGTGTAGATAGCGCATCCAACTACGTGCGCTTCCGATTGTGAACACGGAGTACGACTCATGAAGAAGTAAGCACTGAGCAATAAACCGAAAGACAGCGTTCTTGTTCTCCGTGTCAACCTCTGCATCTGAATTGTAGTAGTAGAAGACACCGAGAACAGCTACAATTGGCATATTGCTCATCACCTTCGGACGAAGACCAGCGTCAATGATGGTCTTGAAAGCATCCGCAAGCCTTGACCGGAACCACTCAAAGCGACCATAGGTGGGAGCTGGGCTTCCATTGAGCCATTTCTCTCGAAGGAGGTCCATATCATCATCAGAGAACCGTCGAAGGTCGTCTCCCGCGAGGTCGCGTTTAATTAGATACGACGAGTACCTCATGAACAAATCTCGGCTAATATGTTGTTCGTACTCCGGAAACTCCCGACAGAATTCATCAATCCACTTCTCCACTTGTTCACGAGGATTAATCTGGAGTTCTTCCTCTTCCGCGTAAGGCCAGTAGCTCATCAGCCTCGACATGAATATCTGGTAGGGCTTCGGGTCTGAGCCCTCCATATTCAGCCGTTGGAAGATTTCGGGGATATCCGTCTGTGGGTGGTCAACGGAGTCGTTCTTGAGGTTTGTTGTGAGCACCCCACTCCGAAGGTCTCGAACTACGGTAGATGCAATTTCACGAAGCTCAAGTCGAGTGCTTTCGTCCACTGGCATCGGCGCGGTTTCGATATACTCACCTACCGTATCCCTCGCTTGGCCTTGGTTGACGAGGCCATCATCCCAAAGAGCACCAACAGGCATCCAAAGATGATGTTCTTCACCATCTTGCTCATAGCCCGTCGTCAGTTCTTTTCCAAACCCTTCGACACGTCTAAACTCGAACTTGTAATCTCCCCGTGTATTGTCCTCGTTGAAGTCGGGGTGACCAAACAGGTCGATACACAATTTCTTCCGTTCCCAGTTCTCCAATTCATCCCGAGGATATCCACGACCCCCTCGATATTGAGCAATAGACCCACAGACGCCGATATACAAGGAATTCAATCGCTGCTGTCCATCGATTACAAGCACCTCTGGAGAAGCAGATTCTGGCATCGGGTCGTTGTGGCGTGTGAATCCAGCGTCACTCACCTCATATGGTGGATGGCCTTTGCTGGCGATATATTGACCAAGGAATCGATATGCATTGAAGTTCTCAACGTTGCTACTTCGTACATTCCATTCCGTGAGAATTCCGACCGGATAGCCCCGGATAAGGGAGTCAAATAGATTAGCGATTTGAGGGGGTGACCAAACGAATTCACGCTGGAGTCCGGGGAGAAAGATGTAATCGTTAATTCCGCTGAGATAGTCCTTCACGGCGCGAGTCATGACGAGAGCCTCGTATTTGATACACAAAATTCATGCGGTTATTTTGACCACAATAGCCCTGTTGAGATGATGAAATCCACACAACTGTCGCCGTCAGAGCATAAGCAAAACTCTACTCCATCTTGATGGACCATCACTTAGATAATTATTATACTGGTGACTTTACATCGTGCAATATGACTGATTCGTCCGGAAATTCTATTTCCGACTTGGCAGAGAGCATCGGTAATTGGATTGGCTCTCACTATCCACAAATAGGTGCTACCACTGGGATTGCTGGGTTAGCCATCTCGCTGCTAAACGTCGTTTTTGGAGTTAGTTTGACTCCGTACGGGAACGCATTTGCAGCCTTCGTAACTGCTGACTCATTTCGCACCTTTCTCTTATTCAGTGTATTAGTCGCACAGGTGTTTCTGTACCAACGTGTTGCATGGGTGGTAGAACGACTTGAGGAACAGGACCAGTCTGAGGAAACCCCTGAGTCCGAGGACAGCGAGGAGCTACTAGCTGACGGTGGTGACTCCAAGGTCCCTCCTCGTGATAGCAAAGGCCGTTTCACTACGGATGATAGCGGTGGGTCCAATCTCCTACTGCTCGTATTAGCGGGTGCAGCAGGATACGTGGTCGGAGGTCAGTCAACAGCGGTTGACCCTATTGCCGGTGCGCTAATAGGTATAACAGCCGTCTCTATTCTCCAAGCAGTCACCGGGAATTCCAAGTAAAACCTCTGGAATAGCTACTGTATTCTAGCACAACTTGTCTGCCGGGAAACACTTATGCGGCCTCTTGACATCATCTTATGCTAAGCAAGAATGACCAAAATCCTTCACGTCAGTGACACTCACCTCGGCAACAGGCAGTACCGGAGTAACACCAGACGCTCAGATTTCGCTGACGCCTTCGATGCCACAGTAGATATTGCGATTGATGAGAGGGTAGACGCAGTCATCCATACCGGCGACCTCTTCGACGACCCATCTCCGGACGTTCCGACGGTTAACCGATGTTTAGACTCTGTTTCTCGGCTTAATGAGGAGGAGATTCCGTTCTTGGCTATCGTGGGAAATCACGAGCGAAAGCGAGACGAGCAGTGGATGGATATCATCAAGCGGTTCGGAAACACCACGCGACTCTCCTCATCTCCAACGCGTATCTCAGACAAGAACGGGTCTAATCCCGTCGACTTGTATGGATTCGACGCAGTCCGGTCGCCCGCGTGGGACAACTACGATTTCACGATGGAGAAGCCCGAGGACGACGATGGCGTCTCACTGCTCTGTATGCACGAACTCTTCGAGCCGTTGGTTCCGCCTCACCGAGGAGAACCCTATCATCTCGAAGAGTTCCTCGACCGACTGAACTTCCTTCCAGACGGTCTCGCGCTCGGGGACTACCACTCGACGTGCAACACAGAAGTGAACGGAGTCAAGGCGTTCTACCCGGGAGCGACGGAGCGCACGAAGGTTTCCGAAAGCCGTGCCCCTTGTATCTACGTGATAGAGGTGGCAGATGGCGACTTCTCACTCCGTACACGGACCATCGAGAGTGCTGGCCGGGAGAACGTTCCCCGGGACTTCCTCGTAGTGAACATCGAATTCGAGGACGGACACGGCATCGACCACGTGGAGCAGCGAATCGAGGAAGAAGCACGGGGAGAACCCATCGGCGAAAAGGTGGTGGTCGTGAGACTGCGTGGAGTCGATGTCCCCGTTACGGTTAACGACGTGTACGAACTCCTCGCCCAGAAGGACGTTGCAGTCCCGCAGGTCGACGACAAGCGACAGGTCAACGTCGAGTTCGATTTCGACTGGGAAAATGGAGAAATCGACGATATCGACCAGATGCTTGACGACGAACTCGCCGAGCTAAGTTTGTCTAACCTGACTGCAGAGGCCGAGGACCTCGTACGTGACGAATCTGTGGAAGACGACGACATCCGAGTCGAGATGAATCACCGGATTCGGACGGCGCAGGAGGAAAGGTGGGGAGAGGCGACGCTGGAGGAGCGATAGGGGAAGACAATGCATTTCAAATCACTCACGCTGGAAGGAATACGAAGCTACGAACAAGAGACCGTGGAGTTTGCGACGGGAGAGAACCTCATCTTCGGCCCGAACGGGGCGGGAAAATCGACTATACTGCAGGGTCTGTTTGGGGGACTTTTCCAGACGAACATCACGAAGAAAGAGGTAAACAACGACTTCAATCTCGCCGAGCTCGTCCGCAAGCAGGCGGAATCAGGGCGTATTGAGCTCACATTCGTAATCGGTGGGGAAGAGTTCTGTGTCGAATGGGAAATCAAGAAGCAATTCGGTGACGAGGGGGAAGTCACGGGAGCCAATACAAAGAGCGGGTATCCGAAGCTCTCCTCACCTGCTCTTGAGGAAACCATCTCCGGCTTTAACGACGTTCAGGACGAGATTCAAGAAATCATCGGCATGGATGCGAAATCCTTTGTTAATTCTGTGTACGTTCAGCAGGGCGACATCACCCGGCTGATTCACGCTGATACAGAAACACGCCGTGAGATTCTGGACGGGTTGCTTGGTCTCGACCGGATGGACGACCTCATTAGCAGGGTCGATAAAGCTCGTAAAGAGTACGGCAAGGCCGAGCGTGATGCGAAGACCCGACTCGATGATACGCAGAAGCGAATTGACGACCTCCCCGAGACTGGTGTCCTCGACAAGAAGATTCAGGAGCTACGTGAGGAGGAGTCTGAACTGGAGGGCGAAATAGAGGACCTCAAGGAGAAAATCGACCGCTTAGGGGAGCGGAAGGACGAGAACAAAGACCAATTGGAGCGGATTGATGACCTGCAGGAGGACCTCGATGGTGCCAAAGAAGAATTGAGGAAGGCGAAAAAGGAACATCAGGGCCACAAGGAAGACCTCGACACGGAGAAGTCACAAAAATCTGAGCGGGAAGCCGAACTGGAGGAGAAGCGCGAGGCACTTACCCGAGCCCGAGATGTTGAAGCCGTCGGTGATGTTGACCTCATAGAGAAAGAGGTAGCTGAGAAGGCACTGGAGCAAGCAGATTCAGAAGCTGAGGACGCACGGTCGGCTGTTCAATCTATTGAGGAAGGCGAGCTTTCGAATTTAGAGACCGAACTGCAGTACCTCCAGCGTGATATCACGGACAAAGTTGATGAAATCCAAGAGACGTGGGCGGAGATAGCCGACCTGAAATCCGAGAAGGCTGACGCCGAGAAGAGCCTAGAAGATGTCCAGAAGAAGGTACAGGAGCTGGAAGCTGAACTCGATGAGCAGCGAGAGGATATCCGAGAGTCCGCCTCGGAACTCGGACTTCCCGACGATGGCTCTCTTGATGAGTTAGCAGACACATACATTCCGCAGAAACGCGATTCACTGGGTCAGCGACGTGAACAGGTTCGCCAGAAGATTGGTCAACTGGAGACGCTAGAGGAGCAGGTCGATGAACTGGTCGAGACCGGTCAGTGCCCTGTCTGCAATGCTACAGAGGAGGCCCACGATATCGATGCGGAGTCAGTCGCGGCTGAGCATCGAGAGGAGCTACGAGAAGCGAAGGACGAACTCTCGGAGCTCGATGAGACCAAGAAGACGTTGGAAAAACTGGATGATGTGGTCTCCGACGCACGTACGCTCCGTGATGGAGAGCTCGGCGAGGCAGAGCAGAATGTTAAGGACTTCGATACCGCAGTAGCAGAAGCTGAAACGGCAATCGACGAGAAGTACGAAGACCTCGAAGCCCTGAGTGAGGAACTTGATTCGCTGAAATCCGAGCAGGAGACGAAAGAGCAGAAGCGCGATGACGCCGAGGAGCGTTTAACCGAGGCCCGCGAGCAATCGGAATCTGCCGAGGCGAAGGAGCAGGCCATTCAGACGGTCGTCGACCTCTACGGAGAGGTTGACAAGATTCAGGGGGACATCGAGCAACACGAGAAGAATATCGAGAACCTTCGGAAGCTTCGCCGTCAAGCCCACAAGCGGGTTTCCGAACTCGAAGAAGAGGTCGACGAACTCGAAGAAGAACTGGGCGACCTCGACGCTGATGAACTCCGTGGTGAGATTGAAGAGATTGAGGGCTACATCGGGGAGTTCGAATCAGACAAAGAAGACGCTGAGGGGCGTCTGGAAGATGTGACGGCGAAAATCGTCGAGCATCAGCAGACTAAGAAGCAGGTTCAGCAGGAGAAGGAGCGGAAGGCAATGCTCCAAGAGCAGATTGCGTGGGCTGGCGACCTCGTCGAAGAGGCAAAGGAAGTCAAGTCGACGTACAAGGAGGTCCGCGGTAAGCTCCGGAAACGGAACTTAGCGAAGCTCAACAAGTACACGAACGAGATGTTCGCGGACCTCTATCAGAGTCAGTCCTACCGTGGGGTTCAGATTGACAAGAAGTACAACATCCATCTCGTCGCCGCTGATGGGGAGTTACTCGAACCAGAGCTCTCCAGCGGAGGGGAATCTACCATCCTGAATCTCGCGCTCCGTGCTGGGGTCTACCGAATCATCGCGCAACGCGATGGCGTTGCCGGGGCTGCGCTCCCACCGTTCATTCTCGACGAGCCGACCACGTTCCTCGACGAGGACCACGTCGGAGAGCTCCAGACGATGATTGACACGATTAGCGATTGGGACGTACCGCAAGTTCTCGTCGTCAGTCACAACGAACACCTCATCGAAAACAGCGACAACGCGATACAGGTCGAGAAGAATCCTACCACGGAAACGAGCCGTGTCATCCGGCCCGACCGAGAGGAGGTCGTGGCCTGAGACGATGGTCTGCGAGGTTCCAGCGGAGGCCGATGCTCGATGACCGATTTCGGAGCTTACGCGGCTCTTCAGGAGATGTTCACCGAACTCAATCACGCGGTTGGTGAATTTGAAGACGACCCCCGCGTGACGGCAGAGGAGGCGCTCGCTCACTTTGGCCTCTCCGGTGGACACATTGAGCCACTTCTCCCCGATGACGAGGAGTTCGGAGTGGCTCACGAGCCAACCTCCAAAATCTACGACTGGGACGACCCGTGGCCAATCTCCTACGGTATCGACGGGTCGACCACGCGGTCATTACAGTTCAACAACGGGCTGTTGGTCGGGGCAAGCGTTGCGAAGCTTGGAATCTCCGGCGAATCCGACTACGCCGACCTAGCCAATCAAGCTACTACGGCGCTCGTCGCTCACCTGAACGAAGAGGAATTTTCGTTGCGCGACATCGATACCGCCTCTCTCACCATCCCCGAGGGCATCGATGCACATCTCTTTCAATTCCCGCCTTGCGAACGAACCAGCCGACTGGAAGAGTACGTAGTGGAAGTTTCGCGGACCTACGCTGAAGGCCGGCATGCCTTCGAGATGGCGGGTGAAATCGATGGGCCACTATTCATCGACGGTCCGCTCTATCCGAATCCGGCGTTCGGCTGGATGCTTTTCGAGCAGGTTGGCGAAGGGCCCCGTCGTATGACCGAGATTTGGCCCGAGATGGTCTCCGATATCCTTCAGAATTACGTCAAGACGGTTGAGATGATGCATAGGAGAGACCTGCCAATCGTCGGTATCACAAAGACGAGCGGGTCCGCGGTCGCGCTCGACGCGTTAGAGACGAAGATTGAGGCGGCAGACGTGGACGTTTCTGTCCCACTGCCGTGGACCAATGACCACCAGTTGTTCAACGACGCGCTGTTTACGATGGAAGACAAGCACGGCAACCGCGGGTCGCTCATCAGTTACACACCGTGGCTCCTCCAAACGAGGCAGACGGTTCGAGGAACACCAGTCGTTCCGTTCGAGACATTCGACATCGAACTCGAACACGGAGACGCTCGTGAGTACCAGCGAGCGTTCTTCTACGCTCGTACTCCTATGACGGACAACGTGATGCGGGTAGAGGCCCCCTATATGCTGGTTCGAGAAAAGCCGACACGAGACCGGATTCAGCGGAAACTCCTTGTCGAACTCGCCCAACAGCAGAAGGAACCACGCGCAATCACACACGCAGACGAGATGGCCCGCATCACCCGTGCTGACCGGAACAACCTCCGACAGCTCCTTGGCTCGGTTCGGGCGCTTGAGGACTACAACGAGAAACGGGGGTTCCGGGATATGGAGGCGGAGTAAATGAGCCGTCGAATTATGACTGAATCGCAGACAGACATCCACAACTAGCGGTGACACCCAACCTATGGCAGACGATATCCTCGACGAAGTCAGAGAAGAACGGGAGCAAGAACAATCGGGAGCGGAGTCTCAGGATGTGCCCACGCCATTCGGCGACTACGAGGGGCATAGGGTAGGACACATAACGGCACAGGATGAGCCTATTGTCGTCGATAGAGGGGACTCACATATCCGTGCGTTCATCGACTCAACCTACCGTGACGACGTTCGTCTTGGAAACTATCTGCGTATCCCATACCCAGTGAGCGAGGAGCAAGACGAGGAGTTCTCGACCTCCATGCTCGTCGGGGTGATTAACCGACTGGAGTACGCGACGGTCGCTAACATCACAGACAAGCAGGACGGAGGTTATCGCCACGAGCCCGGGGAACAGTCGTTCTCGTACGTCGCCGAAATCGAGCCAATCAGCACGGTAACCTTCGATACGGATGCCGGAGAAGATGACTCTCCCTTTGAGCAGGCGACAGTCGACAAACCGCCTAAACCCGGCTGTGACGTGTATCTCGTCGAGGATGAGGAATTCCTCCGAACGGCGCTCCGTATCCCTCACGAGGGAGCCTTCCTCGGCCACATGGCCGTAAGTGGTGACCGAATCCCAAGCGAGGACTCTCCACTGCCGTACTACCTATTCAACCCGAATGCGACAGACGAGAACGAGAACCTCGGAGAGCCCGCGATTTTCCGACACGCGCAGGTCGCGGGCAGCACAGGTTCGGGCAAGACACACGCCTCGAAGAACATTCTCCGGCAGCTCGCTACAGAGAAGCGGTATACAATTGAGGTTCCCCCGGAGGAGCGGGAGCAGGACAACGTCGACGTACAGGATGAACGTGTTCGAGGCCTCAACGTCACCGTCATTGACCCCGAGGGCGAGTACGTTGAGATGGGTGACGACCCCGGTGATGAGGAGTACACGGCCAGCTTTAGAGACGACCTCACCGAGCAAAACATCCGGCACGGCGGTATCCTGCAGGACCCTGATGTCGACTTCGAGGTCTTCGTGCCTCAGATTCAGGACACGAACATTACCCACAACAACGCCCGTTCGTTCAGTATCCCATTCGAGATTGTTCGGACGAATAGGCAACTCCTCTATTCATCAAAACCACCAGAGCGGACGCGGTCGGCAATCAACCGGACTATCTCACGGTACTTCCGGAAATGCGATGACCCGGATTCAGCAGTTGGTAACCCGCGACCGACGTACCGAGAGTTCTCTCAGTATGCGGCTGACCTTCTCGCTGACGCCGAGACATCGCCCATCACGGAGAATGAGAGCGTTCTAATTGCTGCTCGCGAGCGCATCGTTGACCAGTATGAATACAATCGTATCTTTGACCACGGGGCGGACGCGCTGACCGACCTCACGCAGCAGATGTTCGCACCCGGGCAGGTGACCGTCATCCCAACGGACCACCTGCGCGGAAGTACGGACCGAATCGTCGTCTCATGTCTGCTGGCACACGTCGTTGAGAACAAGATTGGCAGCAACGTCGAGTACCCTCACATCAAGGGCACACCGATGCTCTTGGCGCTGGACGAAGCGCACGAGTACATTTCTGAGGCGAATGACCCGCGAGAACGCTATCTCGTGTCCAACTTCCAACAGGCGGCCAAACGTGGTCGCAAGGATAAGTTCGGTCTCTACATCATTACCCAGACTCCACAGGATATCGACGGAGAGATTCGCAAGCAGATGAATACACGAATCTATCTCGGACTGGAGAGGGACGTGGTTGAGAGCCACGACGTGTTCGTGCCGAAGGAGTTCAAGGAGTCCGTCACGCAGTTCAATAAGGGTCAGATGGTGGTGAAACAGCCAGACGTTCGGCCAGTCGAACTCGTCGGTCTTCCTGTCTGCTTGACCCTCCACAACAGTTGAGGTCCTGAATGCAGTCAACCTCTGAGGAAGAGCTGCGCTGTATGCGGTGCGCACAGGGAGCCGATGCGGTCATCACCCTGACGAATTTCGACGTGTACTACGTAGAGGAACGACTTGCACCCGGACGCCTACGAGGATAAATTCCTTGGCATAAAGGCTCTCTATTGTTCATTCACCAACTATGGATGAGGACATCAATGACGTAACAGAAGCTTTTGACTCAGTGCGTGAGCATGATTACAACGAACTCCGCAACGATATTGGAGGACTACTGGCCCGGGTCCGAGCGATGAGCGACGCAGTTGACGACCTGATTGAATTAGAAAATGAGATTCAGGAAAAAGACTGGGCCATTATTCCTCAAAACGATGGAGAACGTATAAAACGCGAGAACCTCCTCATCGATATTCTGAAGATAGTTGATGATGGGTATCTATCTTCAGCGTGGGCTCTCCGTGAAACGTTAGCATCTGTAATCACCGACCACGCACCTGACCCAGATAAAGCCGAATCTCTAAATAAAAGATATAAAGATGAAAGCAGGGCAGTAATGGGTCTGAGAATTTATTCTCACCACGGTAATAGCCTTCCAATTAGAATTACTGACGATGCTGTCGGGAATTACATCGGAAGTGGCGATGGGGTAAGAAGGAAGATTGGAGTATCTTTAGACGACGTTAGGGAAAAGAAGGGTGAAGAATATCATCAGTCTCCTAACCACCACTACGGTCATCTAAACACGGACTTTCTACACCTTCCTATATTTCTGGAGAACCATTTCGAGATGACAGAAAAACTCGTTGACGAGTTCGTTGAGGAGATTCTTCAGGAGAACTCGGATACAATTCAGGACTATCAGAGCGCCGGAGCAGAACTCAAGGAATTATTGGACTCCGGTGCCCACAATCGTTATTGAATCCCCATTCTTTGCCTTGATGCTTATAATACGGGGATGAATACAGGAAGGTATGCCAAACACACGTCTAAATGCTGCACTACAGGCTATCGGTGACGGTGCCCGACTTGAGCAGCTCGCGTCAGACCTCCTTCGACGGGAAGGGTACTCAGTAGACCCGACTGGAACACGAGGTCCTGATGGTGGACGCGATTCGTTGCTTTCTGTCGACAACGAACAGGGGATTCTACACTGTAGCGTAGCGGAGGATTGGGAGTCAAAAGTCACCGCAGACGCTGAAAGCGCAGCAGACCGTCCAGAAGACTTTGATTTTTTCATCTTTGCAACCACACAAAATCCAGCGGGGATTATGCGTGACCGTGTGGAGGAGGAAATTGCAGACGACTATGATTGGAGGGTTCGAATTTACGATTTCGAGCGAATTCGGAATCAGCTAATAGGCGACCGCGAAAACCACGACCTTGCACGGGAACACTTGAGCGTGAACCCGGGGCACGCGTTTGACGATATATCAAGCCAGATAAACTCCCGGTATGAGTCCTTCCTAGAACGGCTTCATGAGCTTGAGGCACCATATGGAACAATTCGCCCTGATTTACCACTTGCTGTAGTTCACCTCATCCCAGCCGAGGCTTTGAACGAAAATTTCGATAGGATTGCTATGGACCTCCCAGACCCACCTATATTTGCTGCTCGAAGTGGTCATACTCGACAGATTGGGGACGTAGCCATCACATCTAACGTAGGGGAGCTTGATGACGACGAGTACACTCACTACTCCTGCTTTCATATTGAAGGTTGGATGGAAGCGGTTAGCACATACATGGAGGTATATCAGGCAGACCCACCTCAACTGACCTACGCCCTCGACCCATTCATCGTTGATTTTGTTGAAAAGGCTCTGGAATGTTATGAGGAGGCAAGCATTCATCCACCATTCTTTGTCTACGTTACGCTGATAGATGCTTCAGAATACACAATGGGGATGCCTCGCAGGATGAGCGGCCCGCCTGTCCGCAGGGAGCTAGGAACTGAGGAATTTAGACTCAACCGAGTAACGATTGAGAGCTACGATGCGGACGTACCCGCTACACTCCGTAGACCCTTCTACCAGCTGTGGAACCGCGCAGGATGGTCTATCGGCTCTATACACTATAGGGAGGAAGAGAATGAGGAGACTGGTGAGGTTTCGTACGAATGGGACCCATACGATGAGTAGTTGAGAAAGCTACTGTTCTACTATTGCTTCGTTCGGGTGAACCCATCCGGGTCGGTAATCTCGGAGAAGGCCTTTGGGACGGTTGATTTCGCCATCTCTTCTGTTGTACAACATTTAATCCAATTATTAATCTATTTATACCCTGTTCCAGAAATCCCGATTTTCAGAATGCAACCACCCATAAAGCCAATCACTCAGCCGTTCCATCTGTGAGTATGACTGACCCCGACGACCTCAACATCGATACGAGCCACATTACAAAACACCCACCAGACACCGATATAGACCAGTACATTCAAGATTGCAATTTCCGCATCGAGCGAATGAGAGCTGACGGTGTTTGGATTTGTGCGTACACAGACGACCCTGACGAGCCGGACCATCACTACGACATCTACGTAACAGACGAGGGGGGGCTTCACGTCACGCACCGCGAGGAAGAATCACCTGCGGGCAACTGATGCAAGGAGGGCTCTGAAAGAGAGGATGTATTGAACGGATTTGGTTTTGACCGATATCTCTTGTCTATTTAGCATATGAATCATTCGGCTATGTCCGCAAGTTCAGAATCCCTGTTGCAGATACACCTAAAGCCGAAGGAGCAGTCTCTGCTACTATGAAACGAGAGGAAGTACACAGACGAAGAACTGAGTACGACAGCGAACACGCATCCACCGAGCGCCTGCGGAGCAAATAGATGGTACAACTCCACAAGGTCAGCGGGAACGCCGAAACATCGTACGGTGTCTACCTGAACGCAGGTCTAATTGACACTGCTGGATGGGAAAACAAAGATTCACTACACATCGCCGTGGTTGACGATGACCTTATTCTCGTCACCCCGGAACGTATGCCTACTGAGCAGTGGATAGACCTCTACGATGCTGCGACAGCAGGTAAAACAATAGACGAGATGTCTCCCGTCAAGCTCGTCAGATTACGGGAGGTAACGAACGGTGAAGACGGTCGTCGTCCATCAAGCACGACCTCGTTAGCTCCCCTCGGAGATTCTGGCCATCGAATCCTCGTGACCAACGCAGCAAAACGACTTCAGTTGACTTCGGGCACCGATATCCGTCGACGCGCGAATTTGGGAGTCATCGTACTAATTCCTGCTCCGACCGCGACAGACGAAGTTAACGAACGAGCCCGAGCCGTGCTTGATGTTTGATGTCCGTGAAGCACAGCTGTCAGCATAGTATTTGTTTCTCCCGTTCGACCGAGGTAGCTAAGTACGCATGAAGCGTATAGATATACGCGTAGAGACGCTGAAGTGGGGCCGAGGACCCTTCAGAAGCGGTGGATTACTAACCTACCAATGTTGGCAGGTCCAATTTGGTAGAATCGGGTAGCAAGCCACTGATTCAGCTACACCAACAAAGAAAGAAAGTCAAAACATAGCCGAACTCTCTCTGTATCCCTTACTAGACTTCCTCGGTTAGCTCGGAGTATTTCATCCAGAGGGGCTCCCCCGGGGCTCCGACTGTCGCTTGGCCGCTTAATCGTCCTACCAACACTGGTAGGTTGGTTTTTTGTCACTTCCGTCAGGTGTGGCTGTCGATTTTGTCGTGGCCTCCTCGTTTTCTAACTGGAGCGTCGCCAAGCAAAAACAGACACAAATACTTACTTACCCCACTTCATCTATCCCGGTATCATCAATGTCTCCACAGATTCCCACACTCTTTGAGTCGTGTACTGTGCACGACGATGTGCTGTCTGGGTCGCTTTCGGAAAATGAATTCGCCGCGAAGCTCTCCGACGTAGCGTTTCGGCAAGATGAAGCACCAGACATCTACGGCGACCCGGATACATTCTTCTCCAAAACATACGCCACGGATGGGCTACAGACACTCCTCACACTTCTCGCCAAACGATATTCAGGAAAAGTAAAGGGTGATTTCAGTGGAGAGGACGGCCTCCTTTCGTTAGATACCGTATTCGGGGGAGGAAAGACCCACTCACAAATTGCTGCCTATCATTTCTCACGCAATCCGGGGGCTATTGATGACCTCGGGAAGTACATTGTCGACGACGATGCCCGGGCAGAATTTGAGGAGGTCAAAGACGACCTCTCTGTAAGAACAGCCGTCTTCGAGGGTGGATACGTGAGTGCCACCAACGCGAAATGCAACAAGGACGACGAAAATGCCCCGAACACACAGACGATGTGGGGCGAACTCGCGTATCAATTAGCCGGAGCCGACGGATACGCGAAATTCAGCGACTACGACGACCAGCATATCGCACCGGGTGAATCAGATATTGCTGACCTGTTCGACGAACTCGACGACCCGGGACTTATCCTCATCGACGAGGTCGCCCAATACTTCGAACAGGCTGCTGCCGTCGGTGTCGAGGACTCCACGCTGGCCGACCAGACCAACTCGTTCCTCTGGTCACTCATGCGAGCCAGCCAGAACACTGACGCAGTGACGGTTATCCTTTCAGTATCTGCTACTGCGTTCGAGGACCGCGCGAAAGAAGTGCAGGAACTCATCGAAGACCTCAACGATATCTCCGAGCGGACGGAGCACTCGGTTACACCAACGGAGGATGACGAAGTCGCAGCAGTCCTCCGCCACCGTCTCTTCGAGTCTGTCGAAGACGATGCCGCTGCTCGTGTTGCTGAGGAATACCAGAACTACTATCGAGAATTCGAAGAAGAACTCCCGGACAGAGTGACAAAAGCCGAGTTCCGTGAGCAACTCGAACAAGCATACCCATTCCACCCAACACTCATCGACCTGCTCGGGAAGGAAATCGACACGCTCCCAAGCTTCCAACGTACGCGTGGCGCTCTCAAGCTGGTCTCACGAGCTGTCTACCGTATCTGGAACGACCGAGACACGAATGAGAATCGCCACTATGTCCGGGCGTTCGATATGCATCCTTCGGATGGCCACGTCTGGTCGACTCTAATTGACCTCTTCGAACACATCGACCAAGACCTTCGGACGGCATCGAAGTCGGACATCTATACGGATGACGGGAAAGCTGCCTGTCAGTACGAGGACGACAACTGGACACCGATGGACCACCCGCCGATTGCGACCCATCTCGGGACGAGCATACTCTGGAAAAGCATCGTCTCCGGGGGGAATCGTGGTCGTGGTGTAACTCGACGGAAGCTCTGGGAGATGATTTTGGAGCCGGGCGTCGAACTCGACCACTACCGTGATGCCCTGAAAAATCTGAACGAGACGGGGGCGAATCCGGACACTGAGGCGTTCTTCCTATACGAAACGGAGAACGGTCTTCTCCGGTTCAAGGGCGAGCCCAAGATTTCGAAGCTCATCACGAACGAGGCTCAGCAAATCGAGCCGGGGGTAGCCCGGAATCGCCTCGAACAGACCATTCGTGGTGCGCTCGGTGGCGGGGTTTTCGAGACTATCTACGACCCACGGGCACCCTACGAAGTTCCGGATGACTACGAAACGGTTCGGCTCTGTGTGATGGGATTCGACATGGTAACCGTCACGAGCGACCTTGACGACCCTCCCGAGCTACTCCAGACCCTAGCGAACAAGACAGGAAACTCACCGGGGTCAGAGAAAAAGCGGGTCTACCGCAATAACCTCGTTTTCCTCGCTGCTGGCGAGCAGGAGACAGACGGGGCACTCGACCACGCCCGACGCGTGAAAGCGATGGAGCGGATTCTCAAAGGCGAGGCATGGGAGGCCGAGCTCAATAGCGCTCAGCGCGACGACCTCGACGAACGTCTCCAGAAAGAGTCCGCCCTCCTCGGTGAATCCGTCCGGCAGTCTTACCGACACCTCTACTACCCGGACTCCGGCGGGCTGTCGAATGAGACAATCGACTCGGTGAACGACAGCTCGGACCTCCACGACATCGTCTTCGAGAACCTCGAAAGCCTCGACAAGCTCATTACGCAGGACGAGGGCGCACTCGGAACGACGTGGTTCCGGAACCGTATCTGGCAGTCGGAACCAGACTCGATGACGACGCTGGACATCCGCAAGCTCGTTGCGAAGCGAACGGATATCCGTATTCTCCTCGACCCGAGACCGCTTCGAGCGACCATCCGTGCCGTGACGACCAGCGACATGTCGACCTACGTCTTCTGGGACGACACGGCTGGCGAGGGGTTCTGTTCCGAGGGGATGACTGTGAATACGTCGGAAGGTGAGAAGACGCTCTCCGAGGCTGAGCAGATGTCGACTGACCTCCCGATGTCGAGCGTTCTGATTAGCGACGACCACGTCGTCTACGGAGATGCGAAGGCGTTATTGGCAGAACACGACCTCGACTTCCCGGAGCCCGAAGAGGAGGACGGTGGCTCCGAAGGAGGGAGTTCCGGTGGAGGGGGAAGCGGCGGTTCCGGAGGAGGTTCCGGTGGTGGCGGAGGCGGTGGAATTACTGAACCACCGGAGCAAGCTGAGCTATCGTTCAACGTCAGTACGGACTCGCCCAGTGCTATCACGGGGGCATTCTCCGACGTGAACTCCGACATCGACCAGAAGAAGATGCGCCTCCGAGACAACTACGACGTGTCCAGCGGTGACATCGTCGTCGAGGTCGACTCCATCGAAATCGAACTGGAGGGCGACCAAGTCTGGGAGCGGGCGTGGTTCATCTCGAACAAGCTCAAAGATTTAGATAGTATCGGGGAAGCAACCTCCATCGTGTTCGAATACGTCGCACAAGGAGCCGATACCTCTGCCAGCGTTTTCGAAGCTGGCTTCGAAGGGTCTGCAGCCGAGTTCGCAGACCACTTCGGAACGAACCACATCCCGGAGAGCTTCATCAGTGCTGGAGGAGACTCCGAAGGCGAGGCCGTCCTGATTATCGACACGGAATCGATGGAGGACAACTCACGGGAGGCCACGCTCGATGTGCTACAGGACGCACTTGAAAGCCTCGGTGGGATTAACAACGTCGAACTTGTCGTCTCGGGTGTTGTGAAAGAGGCGTCGGAGCAGAGTGAAGAGGTAAGTGCATGAGTGTTGAGGCAGAGTCGTTCGCCTACGGGAGTAGTATGTACGGTGGGCGGCCAACGTTCGCCCTGACGCGTCGACTGGGCGATGACGCAGGCCTCACGCTGTACGAACTGATTCCCGAAGACCTTGCAGACGGACGCCAGAAGCGGTTCAATCGAGCGAACAGCAATAGGAAGCTCACGAGAACCGGTATTCCGGACGCGATTCCGGACGCACATGAGGATTCGACCGGCGTCCTCAACCTCTCCAACGTCGGGGCACCCTCGGCCCGCGCACCAAACGATTGGCAGTGGAACGATTGGTGCGCCCTGAAAATCACGACCCTGTCAGACAGCCGGCAGCAAGCCGTCCACGGACTGGTTCGTGACGTGCTGAACGATAGCGGGATTGACACCGACTTTGTGATGCGCGGGGAGGGTTCGGTCGTACTCTCCGAGAGTAGTGGAATTCGACTAACTATCGCGTTCCTCACGATGAAGCGCCTCCAGAAGTACGAGAAGCTGACTACCGTCGCGGACAGCATCGCCCGGATGAGTCTGGAGGAATGTTACTATTGGCACGCGAAGTGCCGCTCTCCATCCAGTCCGAACGGAGTGAAAGCGCTGCGAGTGCTGCTTGCGGACCACATTTAATCCACTATGACTCAGAACGACGATTCGGATAAGACCCTCAAGCCGTTGAAAATCGAAGGGCCACTCCCTTCGACTGCAACAGGCATCGAAAGTATCAAAGAATCGTATAGCGACTCCATGTCCCCGCACCGGCGGATTTTCAAATGGTTCGCTCGCAGGCCCACAACGACTACTCGGCTCGCTGTGCTCGCATCAGTCCTTCCGCCAGAGACCTCAAATAACGAACTTCTCAAGTTGATGTGTGTAGGGCCGAAGGCCGATATCAGTGGGGACATCGAAGACTACGTTATTCGCAAAGAGGCAACTAAGGACTCGCGTGACGGAACTGTCGAGGAACATTTCGAGTACGAGTATCCACACCGACGAACCCCATCTGACGCGGAGCTGTCTGATTTGCATGATAAACTGAGGAACCACTGGGACGGCGACTTGCCGACTGTTCTAGACCCAACCGCGGGTGGTGGAACTATTCCATTCGAATCTGCTCGGTACGGGTTCCCTACAGTCTCCAATGAACTCAACCCTGTAGCTTGGCTGTTGAACAAAGTCATTCTAGAGTACGCGCGCACTGTAGGAAGTCTGGAACCAGAAGTGAAAGAGTGGGCTGGCAAAATCGATGATATTGTTCACGAGAATATCTCTGAGCTCTTCCCCACTAAGAACGGTGTAGAGGCGAGTTACTACTTTAGGACATACAGCATCTCCTGTCCAAGCTGTGGCAGCCGTTTCCCTCTAGCTAATCGCTGGTGGTTCGACAAGAACAAGGATATCGCAATTAAGCCGGAGTATGAGACTGAGGAACCCTCATACCGTATTGTAGAGGTGTCAGAGGAATCCTCATTTGACCCGGATAGCGGTAATATATCGGGAGGAGACGCTGAATGCCCCCACTGTGGCGTTGTCACTGAACGTGATTCTGTCGTTGAACGCTTCCAAGCTGGTGAATATGAGTACGAGGTATGTGGGATAAAATACGTTGATGAGGTCAATGGGACGAAATATCACTCTCCCACAGAGGAAGATGCCGAAGCAATAGAAGCCTCAGAAAATCAGGTAGATAACGACCTTCGACTGAGCACCTTCCTCCGGGAAGACAGGTATATTGGATACTATGATAGAGCAGGCCCCTACGGTATTACTCAATGGCGTGACCTTTTCACTTCGAGACAACTGCTATCGCACGTTGCATACCTAGATGCATTCAAAGAAGTTGAAGAGAATATCAAATCCAAGTATGATGATGAGACCGCCGAAGCCGTTCTCGTCTTATTGACCCTTATCGGTTCACGCCAAATCAACCATAATTCCCGTCTAGCACCTATCCGAGCCCAATTCGGATTCGTTGATAATATGCTGGGCAACAATAACTTCTCGTTCCAGTGGACATTCGGGGAGAGTAATATGCTCGCGGGGGGGAAATCGTACCAAAGCTGGACAGAGAACGTTCTCCAGTATTACGAGAAGGTCGTTGAATACTATCCTGAGTCGGTCCGTGGTGACCGAAATGACGTGCAACTACATCAGGGTGATGCCGGAAACCTCCCACTAGATTCCGACTCGGTACAGGCAGTGGTAATTGACCCGCCGTATGGTGACAACATAATCTATTCAGAGATATCTGACGCCTTCTACGTATGGCAACGACAGTATCTGAACGATATCTTCCCGTCCAAATTCAGCCAATCTGAAACGAACAAGCAGGACGAGGCAGTAGAGAATCCAGCACTAGATGACCAACAAAGTAGTGCTGGGGAGAGGTCTGCCCGTCAACGATACGAAGACAAGATGAGGAGTATTTTCTCTGAAGCCTATCGGGTACTGGAACCCGGTGGCGTCATCACTATCTACTTCACAGATAAGGAAATCGGAGCTTGGGATTCGCTCACGATGTCGATAATGGACGCTGGTTTCACAATCACAGCGACGCATACCATATCTAGTGAAAGTCCGAGTCGAATTGGTGTCCAAGGACAGTCGTCTGCTGACTCCTCCCTGTTGCTAACCTGTCGTAAGCCAACTGAGCCGGAGGGGGAGGAAACGACACCGACTCTATGGAGCGACATTCGTAGCCAAACGCAACAGGCAGCGCGTGATAAGGCTTCAGAGCTCCTTGACTCGGGGCTGAACCTCACGAAAACAGACGTGATTATTGGGGCCTTCGGACCAACTCTTCGAGTATTCACAGAGGCATATCCTGTTCTCGATAAACACGACAATCTTGTTCGGCCAAAGCAGGCATTGGAAGAGGCTAGAAAGTCGGTGACAGAGGAGCTAATCGAACGAGAGCTTACCGACAGTTTGGATGATGTTGATGCTCTCACGAAGTGGTACGTCTTGTCGTGGCTGGTTTACGAGGCCGAAAGTATCCCGTACGACGAAGCCCGACAGTTGGGTTTAGGGGTTGGTGTTCAAATCGACGACATAAAGCAGGACACAAAGATTTGGGGAAAAAGCCGAGACCAGCTGTTGCTGAAGGGACAGGCGTACCGTGTCAGGGATTACACTGCTCTTGAAGCCGGTGAGAAGCGTCGAAAGCGCGGTTATCCGATTGACCCCCGGGATGAGACATTTAGCCATAATATTGATGCAGTTCACGCCGCTCTCAACGTGTTGAAAACGAAGGGAAGCGACTTCACGTGGAATTGGCTGAAAGACCGCGACCTCCAGAACGCCCCTTGGTTTAGAAAGACGATTAAGAGCCTTCTTCAGGTTCTCCCCAATGAGCACGAGGATTATGAGCTATTGGTGAACATAGCTTCCGGCGAGACAGGAGAATTGCTAGATATCGATGTTGGATTTCTGAGTGATAGCCACAAAGATGAGCAGAGCCGGACAACACTCCAAGACTTCTAAACCTAAATGACTCTGCGTAACTATGCTTGGAATCGCGTATATGAGAGCGACTTCGGTGGTACAGACACCCTTGTTGGGTCCTTTTACCGTCCGATGCTTTCTGGGGCCGTTCAGTATGACCGTCTCGCAGGCTATCTGAGTCTCCAGAATCTCGCCGACGCACTACAGGGCATCGAATCTTCATTCGAATCCGACGGCGAAATTCGAATAATCGCCTCGAAGCGTCTGAGCCAAGAGAACAAACCGGTTCTCACCGACGACGCTCCCCTCTCTGAGGAAGGCGAGTCACGACTCGCGCTCATCGCCCAAATGCTGGACGAGGGGAGACTCCAGCTCAAAATCGGGGAGCCTCGAAATAACTCCGACTCGGGCATCTTTCATCCCAAGCTCGGCATCGCAACCGACGCCGACGGAAATCGAATCACGTTCGAGGGTAGTATCAACGAGACGTACAACGCGTGGTACCGAAACTACGAGCGATTCAAAGTCCACCGCTCGTGGAACGAGGTCGAGAACGAGTACGTCAAGGAGGACGTGAAGACCTTCGAGCGGCTCTGGAACGAGGAGCACGAGGATGTCGAGGTCACGGATATCGACGAGGCCATCGAACGAGACATCCTCGACTGGCAGCCCGAGTCCGACGAAGAGATTGAACAGCACGTCGAGCGCCTGAAGAAGTCGAGTGAACCTCCGGCCTCTGAAGCGACGGTCACCCGCATCGCCAACGAGCGCGACCTTCTCCCCGGTGCGCTCCATCTTGCCGAAGACATCAGTTCGATTGAACCGTGGCCCCACCAGCGCGTCATTGCCGACACAGCCACGAGTATCTATCCGGAGAGTCTCCTATTCTGTGATGAGGTCGGGCTCGGGAAGACTATCGAAGCTGGACTAACCATTTCTCGGCTCCTTACCATCGGTGAGGTGAGTGACGCCCTGTTGCTCGTACCTGCTACGGTCCAACCACAGTGGCAGGAGGAGCTTCTGGAGAAGTTCAATATCAACGCCTACTCCTACGAGTACAGCGGCGCACAGCGCGTCCTACGGGACGCCTACGGCATCGAACACTCGCTCTCCGACTACGAGACTATCGACGCGTGGGACGACTCTCACATCGGCGAGTTCGTTTCCGACCGAGACGAGCCGACGGTCGTCCTCGCCTCGTGGCACACAGCTCGACGTACACAGAACATGGGGATGTTCTCACCAAGCGTACATTGGCAGGAAGAGCATCCCGGCGACCCACCGAGAGACCAGTTCGAGTGGGACCTCACACTCGTCGACGAAGCGCATCACGGTCGAGAGGGAACGAATCTCTACGACCTGCTCACCGAGCTGCAAAACGACTCCACCTGCAACTACGTTCTGACTGCGACTCCGATGCAACTCGAAATCACCGAGCTATACGACCTCCTGCGTCTCTGTGACCTCCCCGATGGGTGGAACGACCGGGATTCGTTCGACACGTACTTTCAGATGCAGCAGGACCTCGCCGAGGCGCTTAGCGAAATCGGGGCCGACAGTTCGGAGACCGTTGAGGAGATTCTACCCGACCTCGCCTCGAAGTGGAACTACGAGCAGTACGAGGGAATCACGCATCTCCGGACGTGGGCGGGGATGATTCAGTCGTTCGTACAGGAGCATGAGGACGTTGCGAAATGGGTCAGCGAACGTGTCGACGATAGCGATTTGGGACTGAGCGAACGTCGTCGACTGAACAGGGTACTCGGAACTGGGCGACTCGGCCCGCGTGACTGGGAAGATAAGTTCTCGAACCTCTCAGTCGAGGGGCTCCGATTCCTTCTTGACCTCGGTGATGAGACGACCCCTGTCAAGTCGCGTGTGTTCCGAAATACACGCCAGACGCTTCGGATGTGCAAGGAGGCCAATCTTCTCGACGAAAATATCCCTCGGCGTGAAATCGAGACACGGTCGGTCGAACTCGGTGATGCAGAGCCACTCTACGACCGCGTAGAGACGTATATCAGCGACGTGTACGACCAATCGAAGAAGTTGCTTGAGGGCAAGGAGAAGACCGCCATCGGGTTCGTGATGACGACCTACCGGCAACGACTCACTTCCAGCCTCCACGCAATCGAGGAGTCACTCAAACGCCGACGAGAGAACCTCCGTTCCGGCTTGAGCGACGCTTCGGAAGTTTCCGAGAGCGACCTTCAGACAGGGGCCATTACTGACCGAGAGGAAGTGCTCCGGCGTGAATACGGGCTGCGTGTGGACCAGATTGGGGCAAATAGCTCTGCCGGGGAACGAGTTCGCCAGTTCGAGTTGAGCGAGCTTGAAGACTTCATCTCGCAACTCTACGACGTTCCAGAGGACCCGAAGCTGGAGCAGTTGATGCAGGATTTGAGGGAATTGAGTGCGAGGGCCCGGGATACAGTCATCATCTTTACCCAGTACAAGGACACTCTCGATGCAATTAAAGAGAAAGTCTGTCTCAGCCATAGCGACGTAGGCACATACTCGGGGAGCGGCGGAGAAATCTACGACTCTGACAGTCAGGAATGGCAGACGGTCTCTAAAGAGCGGGTGAAGCGTGAATTCACCGACCCGGATGGAGACCTCTCCATCCTTGTTTGTACTGACTCGGCGAGTGAAGGACTGAATCTCCAGCGTTGTAGCTCACTAATTAATTATGAGATGCCGTGGAATCCTCAAGTAGTAGAGCAAAGGATTGGGCGGATTGACCGCATCGGTCAGATGAATGACAGAGTGCTCATTTGGAACTACATCTACGACGAGACGGTCGAAGAGGACATCTACGAACGACTTGGCGAGCGTATCAACCTCTTCGAGCAGGCGGTCGGGCCCTTGCGTCCTATCCTCGAAGGACTGGAAGGCGAGGTTCAAAATATCGCAATGGGAGAGTCGAGAAAATCTGGCGAGGATGTGGCTACCGAGGCGGAGGAGCATTCGAAGGAGGCGGAGCAGAAGGTCCGGCAGGTCGGCTTAGCACAGGACCTCGACGAGGTCCGCCCAGAGGACATTATCGAGGAAGCCAAGCTCTATGGCTGGACCACGTCGCATCCCGATGTGGGCCGTATCGGGTACCCCGACAGGCCATTCGACTCACTCGTGGACCCGGACGTGGTGAAACGACTCTTCACTCAGAGTCAGATTCTCCGAAACAAGGGATGGACATTCGAGATGCTCGACCGTCAGTTGACGGAAGATGAGGATGCTCCTTATCAGAAACTCTATCGCCTGAGTATCCCTGAAAATGCGGACCCACCGATATCTCGTGACCCACCCGAGGATACGGTGCAAGCGATATATGCCGACGAAGATGAGATACTGGTGTCGTTCGACCCGGAAGTGTTGGAGTGGTACCCATCAGTTCTGATTCCACTTCCCCAACAGGGGTTATTCGAGTATCTGCTCGAAGAACTCTTGACGGAACTTGACGAGACAATTGAGGACGAGGTCGTCCGTGTTGCAGGAGATATTGACGAAAACGGCCACCACGTCTGGACCGAGCCATCTGCGGTTTCGGATGCTCGGGTTGCGACCTACGCGACCGAGGCCCAACGCCGGTTGACCCTTGACGTACCGCTACCTGATGAACCGACCGGGAAAGAGGAAGTTAACAACTGGCTACAGAAGTATGAGGAATTAATCAAGTAGAACATCGGAGTGTGGATGGGTATATCGGACTTCTACCCGGTCGCTTCTCGACTTGAGATTCTCAAGAGCTGCTTTTGTATCTGAACGACGAGCCAAGTCGAAGTTGGCGAAGACGAGGCAGTAGGTGTCGACGTGGGCAGAGAGACCATCTAATCGGTCGATATCGTCCGCAATCAGATTGTAGCGCTTAGAGCCCTCACGGAGGTACTTTGCGTTTTTGATAAATTTGAATTCAACCGCAGTGGCGAGGTCCTCAACTTGGAACTTCTTACTTCCACCTTCAAGCGAGAGGTCGACCACTTCATCGAAGAGTACGAGGTCAAGCTTCATTTGTTGATTTCTGAGTCCGAAGTTCGTTCCGCTCACCTCGCAGTGCGCTCTGTCGATGTCCGCCGTCGAGATGATGGCATCAGCATACTCACTGTGGTCCGAGATGTCCCCGCGAGCGCTACCTGAATCGTGACTCCCTGTGAGACGAGCGGGCTGGAGTTTGTCGTTGAGAATCTGCTTCAGCTCGAAAGTAAGCTCGGCTTCGACGAGATAATTTGCTGGTCTCTCTACGAATCGCCGTTCAAGCTGATTGATTGAGCCAGCGATATCCATACTGGCCATTTTGAGATTTGTCTGTATAGCGTTGTCTCTGCTTTCCTGTGTGAATGAACGTCTGTCTGAGCCTCCTGCCAAATTGCATTACTATGAAAATATCTCATTAAGTAATTAACAAGTTATTCAGATAATTATCTCGCTAATCGCTAACCGACTGCTCATATGAGAATTATGGCGGCATTCTGAATGAGCTATTTGAGTTTGTTTTGGCTTGATTCCAGCTTATCAATTCGATTTGAATTTTCGGATAGCCGCTCATATACAATGTCTCCGACGTACTGTTGGATTTCTTCAATAGATTCTGTATTCGCCTCTACCTGATTCGCTAGTTCAACAACGTCGACCTTTGTCCGCTCCGGTTGTTGGTCATGGGAGAGGAACGCCTTGTTGTTGATTTCGTCCACGGCCTTCTCCGTTAGTTCCGCGACCTTCATCCGCGACCCGGATACTGTAGGGACCGATTGCTTGCTAACGGTAATCCAGTCATGGCGCTCCAGTTTCCGGTATTGATGATGTATTTGACCTTCAGTTAATTCCGTTCGTTGTCGAATGTCGCTGGTGGTTGCTGTACCTCCTTCTTCGTGGATTGCAGCGACGAACGAGCGTGTTTCCTCTGTGTTTCTCATGTTAGAATAGTAATGGAGGCACTGCAAAGCTGTATGGACACCAAAGGCTTCGAAAACAGACTGCGGTAGCCTTTTGATGCCTGTGAAACGGAGCCTCTGTCATAGCCTCACAAACCCTATGGAGACCTTAACGACTTTCTCCTATGGAGAACCCCTGTCAATATCACTCTGAACTTCTCTGTAGCGACTGTCAAACCGACTCGGAATAACCAACCGAGAACCAAAGCACTCCACCGTCGAACTACGGTGTATGAGCCGTAATATCCCCGAAGAACTCGACCACCACCACTCAGACCGCTGCTCTTACTCATGTTGGTCAACCTGCCCTCGACCCGTCATGAACGCAACCGCCCACAACTGCAAGCCCAAATCGAACTGGGCAAGAAAAAGCTACCAAGTCGAAAAGATTGCGGAAACCATCATTGGTTGTAACTGTGACGACACCGGAGTCTGCAAACACATCGAACACGTCATCAAAATCTCATCCAAAGACTGCCTCGAATACAACCCTATCTCCGACCAAGACCGAATCCAAGAACTCAAAGAATTCTCATCGGAACGACGCAAAAAACTCTTGGAGAAGGTCAGAGAGGAGGCAAAGGCTCAGAAACACTCGTGAAAACGACACCCCTCAACTCCCAAATACACCATACCTACGAGACCTCACTTGGTCCACTCAATCTCAACCACGTCAGCCCCCTGTAACCCGTCATTCGCCGTTATTCGGACGGGTAAATGGGCTTGAACCCGCTGGATATACTCCTGTTTCGGTTCGCCGGGTCTAACGCTCAGCTGATAATTTTTTAATAGCGCACCAGTCGACGCGTACACCCACCCGTCATTCGTTTCTTGGAATAGTATGAATGATAACCGCGATTTATCAGTATAAATGTCGTCTGCGATTGCCTGTGCCACCTCCCTCCGCGATTTTTTCACTCTCATGTAGGTGACAACGCGCCCGACTACTTTTGCTATTGCTACACACTCGCCCATATTCCACGTCGTCAAGAAACCCGTTTTGTGTGGTGTCCGCAATCAGTCAGTCAAATCACGGGACAATCTCTTCGAGGTTACCGTAGAATTCGCAGTGGGGGAACATCCGCCGTTTTTCGGGCGAGAATGCTCGGAACACCTCAAACGCCTCCACATGCTCCCCAAACTCTACTGGAGCGTCAGAGAGGTAGTTGGGATGCGGTTCTTGGAGCTCGACAGCCACTCTAGTACCGTAGACGTGTACGTGGTTCTCTTCGCGGAGACAATCGTAGAGAACATCTCGAACGTACTTTTTGTGGTATGTCGCCATTGCCTCCACGTCCTCGTCGGCAATATCGATGCCAAGAGCGTTGAGTCGGTCAGCAGCGTCAGAGACACTCACACTGACTGTCGGCTTACCAGACACCGGGACAATATCGGTCTCGTAACCGGGGCCGTTGTCGGTCATCACACTATATTGGGTTTCGAGGTAGTGTTGTTTATTCTTTGAGTCGTAGTAGAGTGAGTACGTGAGGTTGTCAATATCGTTGCTGCCACTCCCAACTTGCGTCATCTCGGATACTTGTTCATCAGTTATTTTTGGATTAGATTTTTACTCATTTTAATCACTTCGTATAATAATATATGGACTATGCGCCTATATACTATCTGTTTGCCGACCGGCGCTTCCGAGGTCAGTCAAAGTGGTGAACGTCTCGAACCTTACTGTCCCCGACAAAAATTGGCGTTCCTTCGCACACTCCATAGTCGGCGTACATATGAGATAGGTCTCATAGCACAACCCTAATCGCTCCACCACGGATGGTGACGATTTGGCGTTGTAGGACGCTTATTTCCCCGGCAGTACCTGTGAATGGCCAATTCATCCAGTTCCCAAGCTCGGACAGTGGGGTCTGTACTGGGGAAAGGAATCGATAAAATAGCTCGTACGCTACTCGTAGGGTCGTCAGACGCGGGATATCGCTTGAGAACGGAAGAAATCGAACTTCCTCTCATCACAACATCCATGCCAAGCATTTCGTAAATGCGGGAAACATCCTCAACCATCCCGACCTCAGCGTACGCTCCCTCATTGACAGCTGCGACATCAGCGCGTCGTAGACTTCTCGGGTAGAGCTGTTCATAGCGAATTGTGGTAGACTGTTGTTTCTGGAGAAACCATGCCGCGACAGCTTTCAAGTCTGCGTGGAGGGGGTTCAATACTACTGATTTAGCGACCGAACGTCGAGCTTCCGCGAATTTTCTGGTTGAGACTTCCTCCAAATCGAAGGTCGTTGTTTCGAGTGAGAGGTAGCCCATCTCCTGTAATTCCTTGAGCCGGCCATTTGCACGCCCGCCCGGAGGAGGTATGTGTAGAGTAGCTTCAGGCCCACGTTTCTCAGTTCGCATCACTCGTGAATGAGCTTCAGCTTTTCTTCGCTGAAATTCATCAGCATCTCCGCCTTCGGACCTGCTCGCCAGATATGGCTTCCTTCAGAAGTCCGGTAGAGCCAATCGTACGCCTCTGCCTCACGTAACACCCTCCTGACAGTTGCTGTCTCCTCAGGTTTGAATGGGAGGTCAGCGAGTTTGAATTTACCGGAGCGTACGAGCTGTTCTAACACCGCGTTCCAAGTCTCATCTCTTAACGAAATCGGGAATCACCATCTACTGATAGGTACGGCAAGTATTTGAATCGGCAATTTTACTCCGAATGTGAAAATCAGAACAAAACCATAGCAATCGGGTTTCGTCTGGAGGGATATGCCCTCCTATCCACCAATTCTGACGGACGGAACGCACTGTTATAATCATCTTGAAGGCGAATTTTACGTATGCTGTTCGTGTGGGCGCAAGACTAGCGCTCGCGCTGTGAGAGAGTTAGTACATCTTCATAGATACCATTAATTCTGAGGCTCCATATCCGAATACGGCAACCTCAAATCATCAGCTGCCAGCGATGCTCAAAGTTACTGCTGTGAGCTATGCCCGCAAGGGAAGTCGGGCTGCTCGTGGAGAAATCTGAGTTATATCCTCGGTATGCCGGGCGGCACGCAGTCGTCACAATACGTGGCGAATCCCGAGCTGGTCGGCGGCGTCCGCCCATCGTATGCCCACCACTTGCACTGGACAGCAGGTGCGTCAGGAGATATCATATTGCCGCAGTTGTCACACTGCGTCTCAACGGGTTTGCGTTTCTCCCGGTCTTCACGAAGCATCTCGGTAGCTCGTTTGTTTACGTCCTTGTCAGTCATCGGTGTCCAGCAAATACGGCTACCCGTTTTTTCATTCGAAGCCAGCGCCATTCCGAATGTGCAGCTGCGACTACCTCATCTAATTTATCCTCGGCACCACCCGTGACGAGAACGGTCGTACCATCGTTTTGCAACAGGCATTGACGTTCCATACGCTACAGCCGGCTCGCGCTCGGAGATAATTGCGGGAGTTTAGTTACTAATTCAGCTCTGCGAATTAAATCAATACACACTGGAAATAGCCCATACGACATACAATCGGCGAATTAGTCACTAAGGCGGCCTTCGAGCCGGTCAAGGATTTCCCAGAGCAACGGAACTGGCTGGAGGCTGCTGAAGGAGATAGCCTCATATTCGTACTCGTCAGTAGCCGCCGGACGTTCTTGATAGTGCGCCCATCCATCTACGTGCGGATTTGGCTCGTGGTGCCACCCACAGTCGAAGTCCGAGCTATCACTGTAGTGGAAGGCGAACTCTGGATTTGCGTCGGCGGTCTCGCCCGCGTACCAACGAACCGTGAGTGTTCCCTCGTCGGCTTCGCTTCCGAGGATAGCCGGGTTGAGTATCGCAACGACACGGATGAATTGTCCCGGTGGTTCCCCACTCGCATGCTGGATGGCCGGATGCCGCTCAATCGTGTGTCTAAGTTCGAGCAGAACGGTGTGCGATACCTGTCCGGGGTTGTAGCCGCCGTCGAACGCGAACATCCGGTCAGGCAGGTGCTGGGGTACTCCCAGCGTAGTCGGAGTAGTGTTCGATAGCGTCCTCGACGAGTTGGAGACGATACGCGATGATGTCCCAGTCGTTCGCAGTCCGGCGCATCTCTCGCGTTTTCTCAGCGGTATCGGCATGTGCCGCTTGCTCACGGAGGTCGTCCGGTGAATCAGCGTCGTATTCGGTCTGCCACTCCTCAACCTGCTCTTGCAGGTCGCCACGTAGTTCGAGAAGGTCGTCGCGGTCGCGGTTGTCGAGGAGGTTGCGGAGAGCCTGCATTCTCGTGTAGAGCGGGTCAGGTGCGTACTGGGTTGCGTTCTCCCCGACCACGGTGCGGAGTACATTCATCTCGACGAGACGCTGAAGGTGGTCGCGGGCGGTGTTTCCCGCGACGTGGGCTTGCTCTGCAATCCAGTCAGCCGATTTGGGTTCGGAAATTGTCACGGCGACAGAGCGCACGCGGTCGAAGGCACTCTGGCGTTCCTTCCAACGTTTGGCTCCCGACGAATCAGTCATACAGAGACGTTGCCTCCGTACTGCAATAATTCTATGGGCAAGACAAACTATTGAATCAAAACTGCAGCGTGCGGGGTGAATGACTGACCGCGCGAGCTACGGAGCGACTCGGAGAGCAAAGCGCCAGCACCTTTATTATAAACCACGGTAATGTTGACTCCAGCGAATCGCACGACGGAGGAGACCGGGATGATGTGGCATAATGAACTCTGCTCCAAAAGCGGGGAAGGGTTTAAATACACCTCGTCGCCGTCTGTTGACTCCTAGGTGTTATGCGGCAGGATGGGCGCTGCAGGATTTGAACCCGCGACAATCTGGTCCGAAGCCAGACACTCTGTCCAGGCTGAGCTAAGCGCCCTGGCACCCGTATTCGGGCGTCGGCGGGGGATAAATTAACCGATTCGAGCGAGCCAGGGATTTAACTCGCCGCTTCCCCAACGATCGTTCATGACGAACGTACGCATCGAATACTGCGTCCCGTGTGGCTTCCTCGACCGCGCCGAAACGGTCCAACACGCCCTGCTCACGTCGTTGGGCGAGGACCTCGACTCGGTCGCCCTGGTGACGGGCGAGAAGGGCGCCTTCCGGGTCAGCGTCGACAGTGAAACCATCTACGACAAGGACGAGGACGGGGACTACGACACCGACGACCTCGTGGCGACGGTTCGCGACCGGATCGGCGCGACCCCCTGAACCGGGGATCGGACCTCACGGTGGCGTATCGCCGCCGTGCGGTGGTGGACGGTAATGCCCGCGATGAGGAAAACAGAACCCTTACTTCCGCACCGCCGCCAGCGTCGGGTATGGCCGAGGCCGACGCACGCGGAGACGGGGCACTCGTCGCCGACGACGTGCGCAAACGCTACGGCGACACCGTGGCGCTCGACGGGGTGTCGCTGTCGATTCCCACGGGCGAGGTGTTCGGGCTCGTCGGTCCGAACGGCGCGGGCAAGACGACGCTCGTCCGCGCGCTCACGGGCACGACGCCGTGTGAGGGATCGGTCAGCGTCCTCGGCGCGGCGCCGGACGCCGTCGACCCACACCGCGTCGGACTGCTCCCACAGTCGTTTCACCCGGCGGATCGCCTCACTGCGCGCGAACTGATCGCCTACTACGCCGGCCTCTACGACGAGGCACGCGCCGTCGACGCCGTCCTCGACGACGTGGGACTCGCCGACGACGCCGACACGTGGTACGAGAACCTCTCGGGCGGCCAGCAACGCCGCGCCTGTGTGGGCACGGCGCTCGTCAACGACCCCGACGTGCTCTTTCTGGACGAACCGACGACGGGCATCGACCCGGCGGGCCGACGGTCGCTGTGGTCGCTCGTCGACGACTTGGCGGCCGGCGGCACGACCGTGTTGCTCACGAGTCACTCGATGACGGAGGTCGAACGGCTGGCCGACCGCGTCGGGCTGCTTCGGGACGGGCAGGTGGTCGCAGTCGGCTCTCCCGACGAACTGATCGCGGATCACGGCGGCGACAGCCGCCTGTTTCTCGACGGCGTCGCCGACGCCAGCGCCGTCGCGTCGGCGCTCGACGCCGACGTGAGTGACCGCGACGGCCGCCTCGTCGTCAGCGGCGTCGCCCTCGCGGACGTGGGTCGCGTCGTCGCCGATCTGGAAGGCGCTGGTGTCGACTTCGACTCGTTCACGTGGGCCGAGCCGAGCCTGGAAGACGTGTATCTCCGTCTGACCGGCGAAGCGCTGGAGGCCGACGAATGAGCCGACTGCGGCGCATTCGATCGGCGTTCGTCGCCGCGCTCGTGTCCTTCCTCCGCCGGAAGACGGCCGTCTTCTTCACCTTCTTCTTCCCCGTCCTGATCATCCTGATCTTCGGAGCGCTGGTGCAGACACAGCCGACCGGTGGCGGCCTGTTCGCCCGGGAGCCCGCGTACTACATCCCCGGCTATCTCGCGGTCGTGGTGGTGTTCACGCCGCTGTCGCGGGTCGGAAGCACCATCGCCCGCCACCGCGATGGCAACCGGTTCGAGAAGTTGGCGACGACGCCGCTCCGGCGCTGGGAGTGGCTCCTCGCCCACACGCTCGTCAACGTCGCCATCATCGGGCTGGCGGCCCTTCTCCTGTTCGTCCTCGTGCTCCTCGTGACGGGCGCGAGCGTGACGGTTGGGATGGAACTCCTCGCCCTCGTGCCGCTGGTGATCGCGGGCGTCACACTGTTCTGTGGGCTGGGGGCGATCATCGGCCGACTCGCCGACTCGCAGGACGGCGTCATCGCCGCCAGCAACGCCGTCGCCTTCCCCATCTGGGTGCTCTCGGAGACGTTCGTCCCGCCCGCGATGCTGCCGGCGTGGTTCCGGTCGGTGACGGCACTCTCGCCGTTGACGTACTTCTCGCGCGGCGTCCGCGCGGCCACCACGGGCGGCGATCCGACAGTCGCCCTCCTCGTCCTCGTGGCGCTCGCGACCGGCGTGTTCGTCGCCGGCGCGGCCGCCGTCCCGAAGACGGAGTGACTGGGCATCAGGACGGGGTGGCGTCGGCATCGGCGTCGTCGGGCGCGTCGACTGCCCCGCCGTTCTCGACCCACCCTCGCTCGGCCGCGAGGGACGCCCGCAGGCGTGCCGCGAGGTCGTCCCGGAGGCCGTCGGCGACGGCGTCGTCCACGTCGACGGCCGCGGCGTCGTTGCCGACGAGCGAGAGCGACCCTGCGGTGTCGGCGGTCACGGTCGCCACGTCCCACCGTCGCTGGAAGAGCGTCCGCGAATCGATCACCGTCTGGATACGGTAGTACGGAACGATCTTGATCCGTCGGCGGAGGAAGCCGTTGCGGGTGACGACGTGGTCGTCGCCGAGCCAGTAGCCGCGGTGGCGCCACTTGTAGTGGGCGGCGACGGGCACGAGAGGGCCGAGAAGCGCCGGCGCGTACGGTGGCCACGGGAGCGACGCGGGCGCCAGCAGGTCGACCCCGTAGAGCAGCGCGACGACGGCACCGAGCGCGAGGAGATACCGGATAGCGTAGCGTCGCCGGACCCGTTTGGGTGGGCGCTCGAACGTCGGCGAGCCGACCGATTCGATCCGGTTGGCGAGGGCGAACACCCGCTCGCGGGCGGCGAGTGGGACGGCGGCCTCCGAGCCGCCCTCCCCCGGCGCGTAGCCCGCCGTCTCGATGCGGAGCGACGCGTAGCCGAAGTACCGCTTCAGCGGGTCGTCGACGACCGTCAGCGTCTGTACCTTGTCGAGCGGGATCGACCCGTCGTAGCGGCGCAACAGGCCGCGTTCGTACTGGAGTTCGTCCTCGATCTGCGTCAGCCGGAAGTCGTAGTAGTTGAGGACGGCCGCGGCGGCACCGCCGAGCCACGAGACGAGGAGGACGACGAACGCGGCGGCGACGAGGCCCACCGCGGCGAGGACGGAACCCGTACTGGTGGGGACGATCGACGACATGGCGGGCACGCTCCCGGAGAGGAGCACGAACAGGAGGCCGGGAATCCGCACGTCGAACGACAGCGCACCCACGAGCGCGAGCTCTCGGGGGGAGAGCGCGAACAGTTCGTCGGCCACGGGGGAGTCGTACTCGTCGCCAGCCGCGGCCTCGCCACCTTCGCCGGTCGCGCGTTTCAGGCGCCCGATGTCGCGCTGGAGGCGTTTGGCTTCCTCGAAGCCGACGAATCGAAGGGCGGCCTCCGTCTCGCTCCCGCCCGCCGTCTCGAAGTCGACCGCCGCGATGCCGAGCAGTCGCTGGACGACGTTCCGGCTGATATCGACGTTCTGGACCCGCCGAACGGGAATTTCGCGGTTGCGCCGGGAGACGACGCCGGACCGGATGTCGAGCGTGTCGCCGCCGAGGTCGTACTCGAAGCGACGGTAGTAGGTCACCTCGTAGGCGACCAGTCCGAGGAGCGCGAGGCCGACGAGAACGAGGCCGACGAGGCCGCCGGCTGGCCCGAACGCGGCCGACGCGCCCGAGAAGAGGATGATCGCGGTGAAGACGAGGCTCCCGCCGCGTTCGACGACGCGATAGGGGACGGAGAGCGGCGAGAGCGCCCTGCTCATACGGCGTCCTCGCCCTCGGCGCGGATGGCGAGTCGCTTCAGCCGTTCGCGCAGGTCGTCGGCCCCGTCGGGCGTCAGGCCCGGCACCGTCACGTCGGCCCCGCGGGACCCGGCCGTGTAGACGACGGTGCTGGCGAGGCCGACGACACGCTCAAGCGGGCCGCGCGAGGAGTCGACGTGCTGGATGCGAACGAAGGGGACGACCGTCCGCACCCTGGTGAAGACGCCGCGTTCGAGATAGAGGGCGTCCTCCCGGACCTCGTAGCGCCAGACGCGGTAGCGCACCAGTGCGAGACCGACGCCGCCGATCAGGACGGCGAGGAAGACGGCGGGCGGGACCCAGACCGGCAGGTCGACGGCCAGTCGATCCACGACGAGGACGAGCACGGCGAGCACGGCCGCCGTGACGGCGGCCTTGGCGGCCCAGACGACGCGAATGCGTGGGTGGAGTCGGTTCACCGCACCCCACCACCGCGGCGGTCGAACATACCTACGGCTTCCGGTCGGCGACGTAAATATCGTCGCTTCCGTGCGTCGGTGCCGTCACACGCCGAGCGATCGGCACGCGAGCGACCGTCACAGCGCGTCGAGGAGGGCGTCCACGTCCGCGGCGGTGTTGAAGACGTGGACCGACGCCCGGACCGCGTCCGGATAGGGGAGCGACCGGATGTGAATCCCCTCGTCGGCCAGGCGGTCGACCAACTCCTCGGGATCGTCGGCGGTGAACGTCACCAGCCCCGATTCGTACGCACGCGGGCTGAGGAGACGGTCGCCCAATCCGGCCTTCAGCCGGTCGGTCAGGCGCTCGATCCGTCCCGTGATCGTATCGTCGCCGAGGGCTTCGACCGTGTCGATGGCGGCGATCAGCCCCCGATACGGGGCGGGCGAGGTCGTCCCCACTTCGAATCGCGGTGCGCCCGCGGCCAGTTCCAGATCGTCGGCGCTCGGATCGACGACGCTTCGGTAGCCCGCGACGCCGGGCGTCAGGCCATCGGCCACCGCGCGGTCGACGTAGAGAAAGCCCGCGCCCCACGGCCCGAGCAGCCACTTGTGCCCCGCGGCGGCGACGAAGTCGGCGCCCCACTCGCCCACGTCGACGGGCACCTGTCCCGGCGACTGGACGGCGTCGACGAGGACGAGCGTGTCGTGGTCGTGGGCGATCTCGACGATCTCGGGGATCGGCAGCCGTGTCCCGTAGTTCCACGTGATGGAGTTCAGGCAGAGCAGGCGCACGTCCGGGTCCGACACGGCGTCGGCGAGGGCGTCGAGATCGACCCGGCCCGCCTCGGTCTCCAGCACTCGGACCTCCACACCTTGCTCTCGGAGGTTCCACCACGGGATCACGCCCGCGGAGTGTTCGAGGTCGGTCCGGACGATGGCGTCGCCGGGCGCCCAGTCGATCGCCGCGGCGACGCGGGCGATGCCGTCGGCCGTGCTCTCGGTCAGCGCGACCTCCCGCGAGTCGGCACCGAGGAAATCGGCGACGACCTCGCGCGTCTCGTCGAACAGTTCGAAGGCAGCGGGGTAGGCGCCCTCCGCGACCGGCGCGACGTACTCGTGGTGTTCGAGGAAGTCGGTCGTCGCCTCGATCACGTGTCGGGGTGCGGGCCCCGACGCCCCGGTATTGAAGTAGACGCCGCGGTCACACACCGGGATCGACGCTCGGAGGTCTTCGGGTTCCATGCCCCACCGTCGGGAGGGCGGCCACCTCAACGTTTCCCAGGCGGTCGTGGCTCACGCTCCGACAGCGTGGGCGTCCGAACGTCAGGCGGTCGAGGCGAGGGTGCGTTCGACCCGCCGGCCGGCCTGCTCCAGGGTGCCGCCGATGTCGGCCAGCGTCGCGAGGGCCGGATAGGATGCCGACAGCCCGGCGTAGAGATACTCGCACAGGTCGGTCGGGACGCCCGGCAAGTCGCTTCGATGTCCCCGAATCGTCTCCTGTCGACGGAATGCGATGGCGTCGACGCGTCGCTCTAACTCCTCGACGCGCGTCCACAGGTCGTACAGATCGTCGAAGCTCCGTGTCGAGAGCGGGCGATCGTCGAGCGCGCCCATATCGGCCCGCAGATCGGCGACGTCGTCGGCCGCCGTCGAGAGCGACGCCGATTCGCGGTCCAGGACGTCGAGAAACTCGGCGCGTTCGCGCCGGGCCGCGTCCGCCGCCGCGCGGACGGCCTCGCGGAACTCCGGTGTCAGCGCCGTGCCGCCGACCAGCGCGGCCGCGATGTCGTCGCCGAACTCGGCGGCGAGGCTCTCCGCGACCGTCTCGTCGTACTCCGCCTCGTAGTGGGGCACGCTCATCACCGTCTCCGCGTAGGCCGTCCGGACGCGTTCCAGCGACTTCCCGGACGGTCGCGGATCGGTGACGAGCGGTGGTCCCGACGAGGCCGTGACCGTCGAACAGTCGGCGACCCGGCTGTCGAACGTCGCGAACGCCTCGTACTCGGCCTGCACGGCGGCGCGTTCGTCGGCGACGGCGTCGAGCGCCGCGTCGATCCGTGCCGTCATTCGCGCGGGCGACTCGCCGGACGGGATCGATCCGTGGCCGGTGTCCGGACACCGGCCGTATCGCAGTCTCGGGCCGTCGGGAGCGGGGACTCGCCGCCCGCGTGGTCGGTCGTCATAGGACGATCCAGTCGTTGTGTCGAAATAAAAATAACGTATATAATATATAGACTGCTCCTGTGAGTACCGTTCTCGGGGGTCGGTCAAACGGCCGTTTGTGTTTCGGGAGGGGTTTTGAGACCCCGTCGAGTAGAGTGCTGTATGGATCGAGGACGAACAGTCACCGCACTGCTCGTGTTGTTGGTGTTGCTCGCCGGCTGTGGCGGGTCGGCTGGTGGAGCCCAAGTGAGCGGTGGCGGCGGCGCCGATTCGGCCGCAGTCGCGGAGACGAGCGTCGAAGCGGACCGCGCCGCCGACGGCGGCGATGGTGGCGGCGGCGCCGCAGCCACGGACGGCGCGGCCGCGACCGGTCGGTCGATCATCCGAACCGGCGAGGTTCGCCTTCGGGTCGACGACTACGAGACAGCACACGCGAACCTGACCGCCGCCGTCGAGGCCCGCGGCGGCTACGTCAGCGACTCGAACAAGCAGGTCCACGACCGCGCCGAAGGGGCGTGGACCTCCGGCCGGATCGTCCTCCGGGTGCCCGCCGAGAACTTCGCCGAGACGATGACCACCGTCGAGAACGAAGGTCGCGTCCTCGAATCGAGTACGTCGACCGAGGACGTGACGGACCAGGTCGTCGACCTGCAGGCGCGACTGGAGAACCTCCGCGCCGAGCGCGAGCGACTGCGGACGCTGTACGAACGCGCTAACGATACCGAGGATGTCCTCGCGGTGGAGCGGCGACTTTCGGAGGTGCAGACGGAGATCGAACGCACCGAGGCGCGCCTCCAGAACCTCCAGCGGCAGGTCGCCTACTCGACGGTCACCGTCGAGATGACCGAGCCACGTCCGGACCGGCCGGCGCCGGATCAGTGGTACGACACGCCCGTGCTCGCTGCCTTCCTCGACTCCGTCCACGGCGTCGGCGTCGTCCTCCGGGCCACCGTCGTCGCCGCGGCCTACGCCGCCCCGTACCTCCTCGTCTTCCTCACACCCTTCGCCGTGGGGGGTGGGCTCCTCTACCGCTACCGGCACCGCATCCTCGACGGCGACGAGGAGTAGGGTTTTGCGCCGGGCGACCCTACGGCGGCCATGGCTCGGCTCTCCGATCCGCTCCGGATCGGTGACGTGACACTCTCCAACCGACTCTACCGTGCCCCCGTACTGGAGTGTGCGGGCAACGGCGACGACGCCGTGGACCGCCTGATCGACCACCTCGAACCTGCCGCGGCCGCGGGCGCAGGGCTGGTGTGTCAGGGTGCGACCATCGTCCGCGGCGAGGGCGGCTGTGCGGCTCCCGGCATGACGCGCGTCGACGACCCCGGCTTCGTCGCCCGCCTCGCCCGCCTGACCGACCGCCTCCACGACCACGGCACCACCGTCGCCATCCAGCTCGAACACGGTGGGCTGCGGAGCATGGAGACGTGGCACGCCGGCTACCGCGACGACCATCCCGACCTTCAGCAACTCGCCGTCTCGCGACCGCCGCGCCTCCTCCGCGCCCTCGACCGCCTCGGCTTCCTCCACTACGATCCGCACGTCCTCACCACCGCCGAGGTGTACGACCTCGCCGAGGACTTCGGCCGCGCCGCCGGCCACGCCGTCGACGCCGGCTACGATATCGTCCACCTCGCGGGCGCCAACATGGGCATCGTCCACCAGTTCCTCTCCCCGTTCTACAACCGCCGCGACGACGAGTTTGGCGACGGCGTCCGCTTTCTCGAACTCCTGCACGACGCCGTCCGCGACCACGCGGGCGCCGTCCCCCTCATGACCAAGGTGCCCGCGGAGACGGCGGCGCCGCCCGTAATCCGCCGTCACCTCACCCACGCGGACGCCGTGGACGTCTGTCGTCGCCTCGACGACGTCGGATACGACGCCCTCGTCCCCGTCTCGGGCTCCGTCGTCTGGGACATGAGCATCGTCCGCGGCCGGTTTCCCGAACGAGCGTGGCGCGACGACCGCTTCCGCGAGGGCTACGCCGCGGCGTTCGGCGGCCGTCTCCGCGCCGGCCTCGTTGCCCTCGCCAACCGCGTCGAGGCCCGCTGGTACGACTTCGAACCCGCGTGGAACGCCGACCTCTGTCGGGCCGTCCGCGACACCGTTTCGGTGCCCGTCCTCTGCGAGGGCGGGATTCGGGAACGACCGCGGATCGACCGCCTCCTCGGCGACGCCTGCGACGCGGTGGGCATGGCCCGACCGTTCTACGCCGAACCCGAACTCCCGGCGCGTCTGCTCGCCGACGCCGAGGCGAGCGCCGTCTGTGCCTCCTGTAACAACTGCGCCGTGCCACAGGTGACCGGCGCCCCTGGGGTCTGTCGGACGCCGGCCGTGCTCGACAAAGTGGGACGACTCCGCAAGACTGGGGCGTACGACCGGGAGTGAATTGGGAAGATCGAGCAAGACGATACTTGCTGTGAACTTCTGGTGCTCGTTCCGACGGGATAGTCTTGGACACTTTCTGCAAAACTATTAAATCGATTCGGCACGAACGCAGTGACGATGAGTGACACCGACGACATCGAACGGATTCGGAAGCAGAAACGCGAGCAGCTCGAAGGGCGGGACGGCACCAGCGGCGCCGAAGCGCCCGAGAACCCCGTCCACGTCGATGGCGAGTCGAACCTCGCCGAACTGACGAGCGAGTACGACGTGGTCCTCGCGGACTTCTATGCCGACTGGTGTGGTCCTTGCCAGATGCTCGACCCCATCGTGGCGTCGCTCGCGGCGGAGACGCCGGCGGCGGTCGCCAAAATCGACGTCGACGCAAATCAGGGGCTCGCCTCGCAGTACGGCGTTCGCGGCGTGCCGACGCTCGTGCTCTTTGCCGACGGCGAGACCGTCGAGCGCGTCGTCGGCGTGCAGGAGAAGGACCGCCTGACCGCGCTGATCGAGAAGTACGCGCCCGCCGACGCGCAGTAGTCGACCGACGCTGCGCCCCGCCATCCTTTTCATCGGACGCGCGAATCACCGTGTGATGCCGATGCCCTCCATCACCCGCCGCCGCCTCCTCGGGAGCTGCGTCGTGGTCGCCCTGACTGCCGGCTCCTACGGTTCCTATCGGCTCTATCGCGGCGCGACCGACGCGGCGTTTACCTCGTGGTCGCCCCCGTCCGGTACGTGGCCGCTCCGCCGATACGACCCCGCGAACACCGCCCACAACCCGACCGCCAGCCCGCCCCGCGATTCGCCGACGGTCCGGACCGTCGCGACGGCGTCGACGACCGACCGCCGGCCGCGGGTCGTGCCGCTCGTCGGCGCCGATCACGTCGTCGTGTACGGCTCTGGACTCGTGGGACACGCCGACGGCGAAGCGGCACTCGACGTCGACGCCCCGACCCCGCTCGCCGGCTTCGGCCCCGACGGCCGCCTCCACGCGGTCGAGTCGGACGACGACTCGACGGCCGTCGTCGGCTACGACGCGGCAGACGGGGACGAAACCTACCGTCGTCCCCTTCCCGACGACGATCCGACCGCCCTGACCGTCGGCGCTCGCGAGGTGTACGTCGGCTGCGAGAGCGGTACGCTCCGTGCCCTCACTCTCGACAGCGAGCGACGCTGGCGCGTCGACGGGGCGCTGCCCGCCCTCGCCGACGGCCGCCTGTACGCCGCCGACGCGCCGCTCGACGGCACCGTCGCGTACGCACCGCGGACGGGACGTGATCGCCTCCTCCGAGTCGGACCGAAACGGGCCTGGAGCGCCGGTCCCGCCGACGGCTTCCCCCACTCCCCCGCCGTCGCCGACGGCCGACTCGTTCTCGGCACCTACGCGGAGGGCGGCGGCGTGGTCGTCGCCGTCGACGCCGAGACCGGCGACCGCCTCTGGGAGCCGCGACCGCTCGGTCGGGACGTATCGACGCCGGCCATCGTCGGCGACCGCGGCTACACGGCCGTCGAAACCGGTGAGGGGACCGGCGTCGTCGCGGCCATCGACCTCGCGTCGGGCGAGACGCGCTGGCGCGACGCGGTCGAGTGGGCCGCCTCGACGCCGGTCGTCGGCGGTAACACGCTCGTCGTCGCCGGCGAGCGCGCGGACGGTGGCGTGGTCCGTGCCTACGACACGGCTGGCGACCCGCTGTGGACACGGACCTTCGAAGGGCGTCCGGACGGCCTGGCGCTCGTCGACGACCGCGTCCTCGTCACGGTGGGCGCGACGCTGTACGAACTCCGCTAGAGCCGCGCTCGCCGGTCGCGGAACGGGACCACGGTCCCCGCCTCGATCACGCCCGCGATGGCGTCCGCCGCGCCGAGCAACCACTCGGCGCGTTCGATCCGTGACTCCAGATCGCCCGGGCCGATGCGGAACCGCTCGACCAGTTCCTCGGCACTGGTCCCCTCGGTCCACTCGTAGAGGATTCGGGCCGTCTTCACCGCCGTCAGCCACCCCTCGAAGTCGTCGGTCTCGCCCATGCGGGTGGTGAACTCGTCGGCGTGGGCCTGTGCGAACCGATACATGTCGGCGCGTTCGCGGTTGCCGAGGTACGTGTCCTGCATGTCGGGCGTGTCACAGACGATTGCCAGCGCCGTGAGCCCCGTCACTTCGTCCATCCCGGCCGCGGTCCGGAGGCCGTCGACGACTCGGGCGCCCGTCGCCGGCGTAACGTACTGTCGCGACACCTGCGCGCCGAGATCGGTCGCGGCCAGCCCGTCGTCGTCGACGATCATCTCCATCCCGACGAGGTCCGCGATCGCCGTGTCGAGGACGCCGCCCAGTTCCGCCGTCGGCGTGCCGTGGGCGAAGAAGGTGGCGTCCAGTACGTCGAGAATCCCCTCACGCGACGCCGCGAAGTCCGAGGCGACGACGCTCAGGACGTGCGTTCGGAGCGCGTTCGGATCGGCGAGTTTCGACTCGACGCACTCCGGCCCCGCCTCGACGTACCGCTCCCACAGTTCGTCTCGGACGGTCGGATCGCCGACCAGCACCGCCTCGCCGTAGGGGTCGAGATGTGGCCGTCCCGCCCGTCCACACATCTGGTGGACTTCCAGCGTCGGCAGCCACTCCATCCCCGACCCCGTGTACCGCTTCTGGTCTCGGATCACGACCCGGCGTGCGGGGACGTTCACGCCGGCCGCGAGCGTCGGCGTGGCACAGATTGCGCGGAGCCGGCGGTCCCGGAAGGCACGCTCGACGGCGATCCGGTGAGTGCTCCGTAGCCCCGCGTGGTGGAAGGCGACGCCTCCCTCGACGCAGTCGGCGAGTCGGCGGCCCGTCTCGGTACCGTCGAGCGCCCGAATCTCGTCGGCTACGTCGGGCGACGAGCCGAGACCGGCCAGCCGCTCCGCGAGCGTCTCCGCCTCGCGCCGGGAGCGGACGAACGCGAGCGCCTGTCCGTCGTCGTCGACCGTCTCCGCGACGAGGGCCTGGGTGGCGTCGGTGGCGTCCGCAGGGTCGCCGGCCACGGACGCCTGCCGCTCCGTCCCGTCGTCGAACACGACCTCGCTTCCGGCGTAGACGCCGGTCCGGAGGTCGACCGGCCGCCACGTCGACTGCACCAGCCCCGCGTCCAGCCAGTCGGCGATCTCGTCGGGGTTGGCGACGGTCGCCGAGAGCGCGACGATCTGCACCCCCGGTGCTCGGCGCTGGAGGGTGGCGAGTGTCACCTCCAGTGTCGGCCCGCGCCCTTCGCTTCCGACCAGATGCACCTCGTCGACGACGACACAGGCCAGGTCGGCAATCCAGTCGGCGCCGTTGCGGATGGCCGAGTCCACCTTCTCGCTCGTGGCGACGACGATGTCGTTGTCCCCCAACTCGCTGGCGCTGGAGTCGAAGTCACCGGTCGAGATGCCGACGCTCACGCCCGGGAGTTCGGAGAACGTCTCGTACTTCTCGCGGGCGAGCGCCCGGAGCGGGACGATGTACAGCCCCGGCCCGTCGGCGGTCAGCATCGCCAGCGTGGCGACAAACGTCTTCCCGCTGGCGGTGGGGACCGCGGCGACGAGGCGTCGTCCCTCGGTGATGCCAGCCTCGACCGCCGCAGCCTGCGGTGGGTACAGTTCTTCGATTCCCCGCGACTGGAAGTGGTCGATGACCGACCTCGACAGCGGGAGATCCCGGACGCGCATCGGGTAGCCGTGGGTCGGCTACGTACCTAAACCCACGCCTGCGATCCGCCCGTCGTGTTCGGTCATCGTCATCGGACGCCAATCGGGCGTTGGGTCGGCCCGACTCAGATGTAGTCGTGCTCGGCGAGTCGCTCGACGCCCTCCCGCAGTCGCTCCTGGCTCGCCGCGTAGGAGATGCGGGCGTAGCCGGGCGTCCCGAACGCGCTCCCGGGGACGGTGGCGACGTGGGCGTCCTCGATGGCGCCCTCACACCAGGCCTGATCGTCCGAATCGACGGGCAGCATCATATAGAACGCGCCGTCGCCGACGGGCACGTCGACGCCGTGGTCCGCGAAGAGGTCGGCGAGCATGTCCCGGCGCTCCCGGAAGGCGTCGCGCATCTCCACTATGGCGTCGTCGGTGTTGCGAATCGCCTCGATGCCCGCGTGCTGGACGAAGTTGACCGCACAGGAGACCGAATGCGACTGAATCTTGCCTGCCTGCGAGACGAAGTCCTCGGGCGCACAGAAGTAGCCCAGCCGCCAGCCGGTCATCGCGTACGCCTTCGAAAAGCCGTTGACCGTGATCGTGCGGTCTTCCATCCCGTCGAACGTGGCGAGACTCGTCGGCTCGACGCCGTACGTGATGTCCTGGTACATCTCGTCGGAGATGACGGTGATGTCGTGGTCGACAGCGAGGTCGCGGACGCCCTCCAGCGCGGCGTCGGAGTAGACGGCGCCCGTCGGGTTCGACGGCGAGTTGACCACGAGGAGTTCGGTGTCGTCGCTCACTGTCGCCGCGAGGTCGTCGAGCGCCGGCTCCAGCTGGAAGCCGTACGGCGAGAGGTCGACGCGGGCGAGGTCGGCGCCGGCCATCTTCGCCTGCGCCTCGTAGGAGACCCACGCCGGATCGAGAAGCGCCACCTCGTCGCCCTGATCGATCAGCGTGTGGAAGATTTCGTAGAGCGCCTGCTTGCCGCCCGGGGTGACGATCACGTTGTCCGCGGTGCAGTCGATGCCGTCGGCCTGCAGTTTCTCGGCGATGGCCGCCCGGAGTTCGGGGACGCCGTTGGAAGAGGTGTAGCTGGTGTCGCCGGCGTCGAGCGAGTCTTTGGCGGCCTGCTTGATGTTTTCGGGCGTGTCGAAGTCGGGTTCACCGACCGAGAGGTCGACCACGTCGATGCCGTCGGCCTCGAGTTCGTTGGCGAGGTTGCTGATCGCGAGGGTCGCACTGGGTTCGACGCGCTCGACGCGCGACGCGAAGTCGAAGTTCATGGTAACGTGCGTACCATCTCGACCGCCGCGTTTACCGCTTCCGCTCCTTTCTCGACGCGCTCCCGCGCCTCCGCCCCGCTCATTCCCGGCCCACTGACGCCGAACGTGACCGGCGTGTCGCGGTCGAGGCTCACCTGCGTCAGCGCCTGCGCCGTCGCGTCGCCAATCACCCGGTCGTGTGCCGTATCGCCCGTGACGATGGCGCCGATCACGGCCACGGCGTCGACGTCGTCCCGTCGGGCGAGTCGATCCGCCGCCAGCGGCGCGTCGTACGTGCCCGGCACCTCGACCGTCTCGGCGATGTCGGCGCCCGCCTCGGCGG
>Ga0207757_100220_pt1 | contig 44962 bp, 45 predicted proteins | sample A23P3SouthBayCA_2_FD_187752 | JGI IMG/M metagenome (GOLD analysis project Ga0207757, IMG submission 187752) | Aerobic enrichment media microbial communities from Eden Landing Ponds, California, USA - A23 P3 (2) (SPAdes) | ecosystem: Environmental > Aquatic > Marine > Unclassified | place...
CCACCTTTGATCAGCGTTGCTCGACCGCTACCGCCGACTCATCACGGCAGAATAGGCGGCTCAGGTCAGGCTATCTGGCGATGCTTTGTGAGGTACTGAAACTACACCACCACGACAGAAATCGCAACCGTTCGTGTCCTCGATGAGAACGGGAACGCCATCGTCGAAGGCCAGTACGAACTCCCATCTGAACGCGGTATTGAGTTCGAGGATATTGGTGCATGGGAGGAGGAGTACACGGTCGAACTAACGATAGACGGTACCGAACTGACGCCGCTGACGTGGTTTACAGCCAGTTGCGCCTCAGTCGACGAAGCCCCACGAGGCTCTCGCGACGGGTATGTTCAACTCCGTCGAGACAGTTCCGACAGGGTCCAAGCGACCCTCGCTGTGGACGGCTGTGACGAGATCATCGGCCCAGAATATCCTACCGGGCTCGCACAGGGGTTTCGCGTCGAAGAATGACCAGCAGCGACATGTTCGATTAGTCGTTGCCGTGGTCAATACGCACGCGAGTCGCTCAACCGAAGTGCTATTATGCGTCAGTCCATTTCTTCACCGTCACCGGGAGCCTTCTGTGTGAGGCTGACGCCAATGATGAGGAGGAGAATCCCAGGCATAGTGTACTCAGCCCGGAGGAGGAGTGCCTTTTTTGTGCCGATGGGGTGTGATTGGGCGACCAGATAATCAAGAGCCGTTCCCAGACCAACACCGGCCAAGAGTAGCCCACCAAGCGCCAGCACAATACCTCCTCGGAACCAAAGTGCGGAGGAAGGCGGAAAACGGTGTGTCGCCATATATAATACTCAGCCGCAGATTGCTAAGTGCTTTGCCTGAACTGACCGATCCTTGGTCGCCTTTGAAAATCCCTGTGTGACACCCTCGTTTCTATGTTCTGTCTCTTGGACGCCGTCTCTGTCAGAAACTGATGCTAATGCTCATTAATCAAAGGGTGAACTTGCAGAGTGAGGGCTGAAGCATCAAAATCTGCGGATAAACGGTACATAGCGATCTAATTCGTTCACTTCGGACTCGAGGGCGATCAGTCCCATAGGGCCGACGACGAAAACGCGACCAGACGCGATGACAGGAGACGAGTACGCCGCTGCGTGGACCGCCGAGTTCTGCCACCGCTCGCGGTTGGGGCCGAGGATGCCGCCGGCCTCCCTTCGGAACACGCAGACATCACCGGTCGCAACGAGGACATCCTCATCAGTCACGACAGGGGCAGCCGTGCCTTCGCTCGGGAGGTGGGCTTGCCAGGTCGTCTCACCGGTCTCGGCGTTGAGTTCGTGAAGGGCGCCCGCACTGACGTAGATGTCGCCGTCCGCGGCGACGGCGGCAGCGGCACGACTGTGAAGATCACGTCGCCACCGGACCTCACCGGAGTTATCGACCGCAACCGTCTCCTGATGCCCGGTCTGGATGACGCCATCGTCGTCGATGACCGACGCGGCGTAGGCCGTATCGACGGGGACGCGCCAGCGTTCATCCCCGGTTTCGAGGCTGAGTTTCACGAGCGCGTTCCGGTCGGGGACATAGACGCCGTCGTGTGTACGACCGACGACTGCCCGGTTGAGGCGGTCTGTCGCGACCGGAGTGCTGCCATCTCCATTGCGAAGCGGGTTTAGTCATTCTTTTGAACGGCCGCATTCGTGCTAGAATTTTAAGATTACCAATCCCGATACTATTTCTAATAGAATCGTGTCTAAGGAACGTATTCGGATTGTTGCTACTGACGGAGAGGATGCCAGAACGATTGCATTCATAAGTTGTTCTAATCACTACGTATTTGGGAAATGTATGCCTGATGGCAGTCCTCCCCCGGGGAAAGTGACGTACCACTCGGATGGGTATGTCCATCACAAAGTATTTCCAGAGAAACCGGGCGGATATGCTGAACCGCTTTGTTACGGCCCTTCACTATCCGATTTCCAAGGGTTCTTTTCAAGATCTTGGAATATAATCCAGAAGCCAGTAAAAATGCATATTTCTCCAGCCTTCGAGGAAGGTCCAGCTGATCACATTACGTATCTTGATGTGCAAAATTCGGAGATGGGGGTGAAGTATACATGGTTCATCTGTGCGCCAGAATTCCCACTTGGCGCTTGGTTTGAACAGGCAAAACACGAGAGTGCGAATGAAGTTCCCATGGGCAGGCGATCCGGCACCTCATCAACGAGGTCGCAGAGACGGAGGAGTTCTTCTGGGCAGGAATCGTCGCAATCGATATTACCGAGGATGATCCCTTCACCGGCGACCGCACCGGCCACGAGGATGAGATCATCGGGACGAAGGAGAAGACCGACGAGTACGCCTACCAGTGGGCGACCGTCCAGTTGGTCGGTAACGCTGTCCCACTCGTGCTCGATGCGCGGCCAGTCCGACGAGGCGAGTCACGGAAGGAAATCGTAGAAGATCTGCTCAACTCCGCTGAGGAGCTCGTTCACGTCGATAACGTGCTGATGGACCGGGAATTCGATAGCCAGCACGTCCTAGAGATGATCAGCCAGTGTGGACTGTCCTACGTCGTCCCGAAACGGATGCAGACCAGCGAGAAAGCCCAGGCCAAGCGATTGCTCCAGAGCGATCAAGACCGATATGAAACCGACCGGAAGCTCCACCTCGGCAAGAATGAATGGCATGAGACGACGCTGATCTATCGCCGAAAAGATGACTCAGAGCACGACGACCATCGACAATATTCGGTGTTCATGACGAATAGAGGGAGTGGACACCTCACAGAGTATGGGTACAGGTGGGAAATCGAGAGTGGCTACCGATGGATAAAGCGGTTCATGGCGGCGACGACTTCGAAGGATTTCGGGTTGCGGTTCTTCTACTTCGCGTTCGCGTGTCTGCTCTACTCGATTTGGCGAGCGGTCGATCTGCTTGTGCAGGTCGAAATGACCGGCGAGTACGAGCACGCGCCGGTCGTGACGGCCGATAACACACTGACGCTGCTGAAGAAGGAGACAGGTATCGGATAGTGGGGTCCTCGGTCTGGGTCAGCGCAGATTTCTGAGTGGCAACGCTATCGAGAGTCTCAGAAAAAACTACGATCTAGTCGATAGTTCGACAGGAAGACGCACACGAGAGAAGATTTGAAGCAGTTCCCGCTCCCTGAATCGTCGGAAAACACGCATCACAGCATTCCTGCGGTCGGTCGACAACGACCTTGCTACCCTGGCAGCGGACGATCCGACCTATCACGAGCGACGCCTCGAATTCTGTCGGGAGGTCTGTACCCAATTTCCGGATGCACCCGACGAGCTACTTCTTGACTTTCGCCACTTCGTCGGTGACTCGCTGGCGGAGTTGGGACGAGTGAGCGATAGTAGGACTGAATTCGAGACGCTCATTCGAGACTATCCCGAAGACCCGTGGGCGTACAAGAAACTCGCGGACAGCTACTGGCGTGACGGCGCAGGCGACCCAAAAGATCAGGAGTTGAAACGTGCCGTAAAATTGTACGAACAGGCGCTAAACGTCGATAGTCCCCTTGAAAAGCCATCAATCGTATCAGATCGGATCGACGAGCTCGAAAGTCGGTTGCGTGATGTGGACACGTCTGAAGTACAAGAGGAATGAGTACTTTCGTATTGGTAGACGAGTGGTTTGACCACCCCGATTATCTTGGGTCTGGATGAGTACTAGTAGATATGACACATACCGAGAAAGACGAAGAACGGGAAGAGCGTATCAAAACACGAGTCGTCGTCGATACCTATAGCCCCGAAGAGGCGGCTTGGGGATGGTATGCCTATCTAGATGACACGATGGAGTTCCCGTTCGAAGCGCGTTGTGTCACCGAGAGAGAAGAATCACCCCTTGAGGAAGGCGAAACGATACGCGTGGTTGGAATGTCCCCGACAGACCCGACTCTCAGCCAGATGTTCGTGACAATAGAGTGGATGGGCAGAGAGCTTGGTGTGCCACTGGGGCAACTGGAGCCCGTCGAAGCCAGCAAGAACACGGAACAAGCGATTGGAGACTGGCAGTACTGGCTTGACCGCTGACAAACTCAAAGTCTCGCCTCTCTACGGTCAACGGCTTCACATTTTCGGTCATGCCGTGATCGGAGAGGAGTCTGCAGATATTGTTTGCGTACTTGGTATAGTTTTCGATCAACGTCTGGTGCGCGCACGAGTGCGCAGGCTTGCCTGACTTCGTCGGTGGGAACGTAGCTTTCAGGGACCGAGTTCAACCGCACCATCCGCACGAGTTCTTTGGCGTCGACGCAATCGGTTTTCCTGTCCGAGTTAGTGATCTGGTTCAGCTCTTTCGGGTGGACAACAGTCACATCCAAATGTTCCGACAGTGTATCGTGGATGTGGTAGTAATTGCTGGTTGCCTCAATATCGGCGTGTGCGCCAGCGTACCGCTGGGCGAGGTCGTTGAGGTTCGCGTTGCGACGCGGACCTCTTCGACGACTTCACCTTTCCCATCAAGGACAGCAACTTGCGCTTGCCGTTTGTGGAGGTCAATGCCCAAGTAGTGAGCAGTGGTTGCGATCATAGTGTCCTCTAGAGTCGCAAATGCGTGAAGCGGAACGACATCGCTACGGGCTTGCAGCCACGGCCGACCGTGGTCGGCTGGGCTGTGCTCCCAATTCGCCTGTCTCTTCACATCCGAGGCCCGTCACGCTCCCGTACTCGGAGGTGTATGTCATAGATCCTTCAGGACTCGATGACGTACTTCACGCTCCAGGGATTTCAACGGGATTCTCATGGAGTCACGCTCATACGAGTAGTCCCAAAAGTTCTGCATCGAAGGCTGATAGAGATTGAGCCCTCCAACCTTGCGTGTATACCGATTTCAGATAGTCAAACGACCTGCTCGCCACTCCCAGAACGACTCAACTGCAATCCACACGAGCACCCACAATGTAACGAGGGTGAAAACCAGTACCGTCGTCGCGAGCGCCGCGAAGCCCTGTGTCATATTGAGTAATAGCTGACCGAACAAGAAAACGACAGCAACGACGGTTCCCAGACCTATCAAAGCACAGCTGGCGTGTTCGAACCACGGGGTTGTTTCTGCCTCTTCCCTCGGTATGTCGTTTTCTCCGGACATCGGAGACGGTCTGTGCGTGCGGCCCGGCATATAATGAACTATGATGATGGAATATATAAATATTTGCCTCTTGTTACCGCAACACATGATTCGGGAAGGCACTCGTTCGCTCAGCCGAACAGAAAACCCGAAGTGAACTGCCAGTCAATGTCCGGTAGCGGCATAACGGCTGGCGGTGCCAGTAAATTGCTCAGCTAGACGCGACTGTGAAAGGCTACTCAGAGAGTAGACAGTTCTCGACATACCGCTGAAACTCGGCTCTCACGTCGTCGATAGTCTCCTCGTCACTGGTAATTCGTTCCGCCTGAATACCGACTAAAACGGTGTGGAACAGCGCGGCTGTCTGGGATGGGTCTTCGACATCAAATGCGCCTGCATCGACACCCGCTTGGATGACACGCGCGATTTGTTTTCGAATGAAATCATCACTCCTTCGAAAGAGACGGCTGTAATCGTCGTCATGTGCTGCTTGCGCTCGCAGTTCAATTACGGCCTGCGAAAACTCGATATCACTGTTGCTGCTGGTGCCAAATATTTCATCGACGATTATCTCGATATACTCCTCAGGGGACTGGTTGGGAAGTGGGACCTGATTTTCGACCTGCTCCAGCATATAATCCAGAAGATCTACCAACAGCTCGTCCTTATTATCGTAATGATGATATATGAGCGACTGACTCTTCCCGAATTCGTCACCTATCTTTGAGATAGTCAGATCCGCGTACCCGTATTGACGTAATGCATAGAATGTAGCTTCAAGAATCTCCTCGCGGGTTCCATCTGGGTTCTGGAAAAAGGATATCTCGTTAGTCATCTTTAGGTCGACCGTTTCCTGCTTGTCTGGTACGGTTCAAATGGCTCACGGTTTCACTACTCTCTCTGTAGAGCACAAGACCAATCTGGGTTGTATTTTCTATCATTGAACTGGATAGCGGGTACAGTTGCAGATAACTATGCTGTTGAATATACATTCAATAAAGTTAAGCGTATTGTCGTCCGCTGTCTCAGCGGAGCACACTGGATTGTCCTCTGGTTCGCTCTATTCATAGATACATTCCTCTGCTGCCTCAAACCCTCTAATGACCCATAAGACCTGTAGAAACTGTGTTGAAGGCTATAGATAGCGAGGTAGTGGTAGCTTTGATTGGGTACTTGTTTTCGTCTTGCCCCGAAAGATACGAAAGCACTATATGTGATTGAACGTTTAGTCAACATCAGGAAATGGTTACTCACAAACGAAGAATTCCGAGACGGAGTGTCGCTAGAAACGAGACGCGGTTTGAACGAAACCTCAAATAACATGGCCTCTACAAAGTATAAACTGCTACTCCTGGCTGTAGTCGGGATTACCGTTACCAGCGGAACGGCAACCGCTGCGGTCGTTGGAAGCCCCGATATCGTGGCAACGCTTGAAGACGATACCGTTGCCCCAGGCGAACAAAAGACCATAGAAATTTCACTGGTCAACAGCGGGGAGCTTGACAGCGGCTCTGCTCGAAACCCGGCGTTGAACAACGAGGTAACCACGGCAAAGGGCCTTACTGTGTCACTCGGATCTGGTGACGCGCCTATCTCGGTCAAGAACTCGAAACGAAGCCTCGGCACGCTACAAGCGGGGCCGAAGGCGACAGTGCCGTTCGATATCAGCGTGGATGAAGACGCCAGTTCCGGAACGTATGAGGCACAACTGAGGCTCAATTACAAGCATACAAGCTACATTTCTGAGGGAACAGGTGCACGAGATGAAGACAGGAAGACTCGCACTGTTGATATTGAAATCGATGTCACCGATGATGCCACGTTCAATGTGACCGACATTGATTCGGATGCACGCGTCGGCTCAACAGGCACGGTGGCGGTTAGCGTCGAAAACACAGGAGATAGCGCCGCACGGAACGCTGCGGTAACGCTGGAATCACAGAATCAGGACCTCACAGTGAGCGGCGGCGCTGCCACTTCACGATTCGTTGATAAGTGGAAACCGGGAGAAGTCCGGACGTTCAACTACCGCGTGAGTTCTGCCGAAGCCGCGGAACCGGAGCCGTACGGGTTTGCGTTGTCAGTCGCATTTGATAACGAGGATGGCCTCCGAACGCAATCCGTAGCACAATCCCTCGCAGTTGCACCTGACCCGGAACAACGGTTCTCGGTCGTCAATTCAAGTAGTTCTGTCGCAGTCAGTAACACAGGCACGTATGAGGTGCAACTCCGCAACACGGGCCCGTTGACTGTTAACGACGCATCTGTCACGTTTGTTTCACAGAACGCCGACATAACGTTTGGAAAGAGTTCGTCCACAACCGCCTACGTGGGGGCATGGGAACCGGGAGAAGTCCGGACTGTCCGCGTCGACACAACGGCGAGCCCCGATGCCGAAGACCGAAGCTACGCGCTGTCGGCCAACGTGCAGTATGACGACCAGGAAGGCGATACCAGCACATACGACGATGTGCCGTTAAGCTTCAGCCCAGCGCCTGAGCAGAATTTCGATGTGTCCAACATCGAAGCGTCGCTTCAGGCCGGGGAAGACGGATCACTGAGTGCAACCCTCACAAACACTGGAACGCGTGACGTCGAGAACGTCGTCGTCGCATGGGAAAGTCAGCAGTCGACACTGTCGTCAAAAGAGTCACAGTACGCTGTTGGAGATCTCGATGCAGGCGAATCAGCCAACTTCAGTTTTGGCGTTGATGTATCCAACAGTGCAGAGGCAGGTGCTCGGCAGTTTGACTTCGGCGTGAGCTACCGCGATGATAACGGCGACAGGGTTGAAGCAGACACGCTTGAGGTCCGTTCAGAGGTGGCTGGTAGTCAGGACGAATTTGACATCGAAATACAGAATTCGACGCTCGGTGTGGGCCAAGACCGGTCAATCACGTTTACGATAACCAACACAAAGGACAAGACGCTGACAAGCATCGAGGGGAAGGCGTTCGTCAATGATCCGCTCAGCAGCAGTGACGACGAAACGTTCATCGCTGAACTGGCACCCGGAGAGTCAGAAACGGTCTCCGTCCAGCTTTCGGCGGGGAGCGACGCGCTGGATAAGACCTATCCGCTCAACCTGGACTTCCAGTACGAGACGCCTGATGGAGAAAAACGGGTTTCTGACACCTACAGTCTCCCGATAGACGTCACGGACCAGTCCGGAAACGGGGGGACACCACTGTGGCTGATCGGTGGCATTGGACTCCTCGCAGTCGTTGGCGGCGTCGTCTGGTACAGCCGTCAGTGACCGTCCGAGGCTAACATCTATGTCACAATGCTAGATTATCAGAAATACATCGACGTACTGGACGATTGGATTGTCAACCGTGACAAGACAGTCATCGCTGTGTTCATTGTCACAACGCTGATTCTGTCAGCGGGTTTCGGCATGACTGCGACCGACTCAGGGACATCACAGTTCACTGACGGCGTTCCCGCACAGGAAGCGTTCGACGAGGTCAACGACAACTTCGAGCGCGAACCGTTCGGTGAGGGGACTGGCTCTACAACGCTTATTCAAAAGGACCAGAACGTCCTGTCGAAGCCGGCTATCCTCAACATGCTGAAAGCACAGAACCGGCTTACGCAGCGTGAATCTCAGGACGTTGTCGGGACGACAAGCGTCGCACAGGCAGTCGCCCAGACGCTGGACCCGAACGCAGACACACTCCCAGAGCAGATCGATACCGTAGAAGCAGCCTCACAGACAGAGATTAAGTCCGCCACCCGAACCACACTTGAGCGCCAGCCAGCAGTTGCAGGGCTACTCAGCAACGATCTAAACCGAGAGGAGCCGTCGGCATCTGCAACACTGACGACTGTCACACACGAGGTTTCAGGTGTCTCAAGCAGTGCTGGGACAGAGGGCTCATCACCACTGACGCCCATTCAACAGGAAGCGGAGTTCATTGTCAGCTCGGTTGACGGTGATATCTCTGTCTTCGGCAGTGGACTCATCTCTGCGGAGTTGAGCAGTGTCATCTCCGACTCGTTGGGACTCGTCGTCCCAGCAGCCGTTGTCCTGATACTGTTCTTCCTCATTATCGCATACCGGGACCCGTTTGATTTGTTAATTGGCCTCGTCTCCCTTGCGATGGCGATTATCTGGACCTTCGGATTCATGGGATGGGCCGGTATCCCCTTCACGCAGATGTTGATCACAGTCCCGCCGTTGCTTCTTGCTATCGGGATCGACTTCGGGATTCACGCTGTGAACCGATACCGCGAAGAACGGATCGAGGACATCGAACCAACACCCGCGATGCGGACCGCAACCGATCAGTTGCTCCCAGCGTTCTTTATTGTGACAGGAACGACAGTGCTTGGATTCGCCGCAAACGGGACCAGCCAGCTCGGCCCGATCCGCGACCTCGGGTTCGTGGCCAGCGTCGGAATCATATTCACGTTCCTCATCTTCGGCATCTTCCTCCCGTCGTTCAAGCACTTCATGGACCGGCAGCGTGTGCGATACGACCTCCCGGAATTCAGTATCGCTCCGATCGGTTCTGAGGACTCCGCGGTCGGAAAGTCGCTCACTGTCGGTGTCACGATCGCCCGTCGAGCCCCGTACGTATTCTTTGCCCTCGTACTGGTGTCTACGGCAGCCATGGGGGCGTATGGAACTGGGATTGATACCCGGTTCACCACTGAAGACTTCCTCCCACCGGAGGAGAACCCCGGATACGTTGAGGTTCTGCCGGAAGCTGTGGCTCCGAGCGAGTACACCGTCACGAAACAGATAAATTACCTTGAAGACACCTTCGAGAGCGGTGAGAGTGACACAGTAACGATATATGTTGAAGGGTCGCTACAGGACGGAACAGCGCTAGAGGAGATCCACCGGGCGAATCAGGATCCACCCGACTCCTTTGTTACAGCTGGCGGGAGTGCAGATACGACAAGCATCCTTACCGTGATTAATCGGTACGAGCGTGCTTCGCCGGAGTTCCGTCAACTCGTCGCACAGAACGACCAGAACGGTAACGGCGTGCCTGACCAGAATCTCCCGACCATCTACAACGCGCTGTATGATTCGCCGTACGGCGACCGCGCGGAATCGTACATGACTGACGATTACGCGCGAACGCGTATCGTCTACTCCGTCGAGTCTGATGCGAGTCAACAGGAAGTGACGGACGATACGAGAGCCGTTGCGGACGAATTCCGGATGGAGGCGACCGCAACTGGCAGTGTTGTGGTATTAAAGGCCGTCTCAGATGTAATCGCAGAATCGGCGTACATCAGCCTGGCTCTCGCCATTCTCGCGTCTGCAGCGTTCCTGCTCTTCGCCTACTGGCTACTTGAACGTCGTCCCGGATTGGGGGTTGCGAATCTCGTGCCGATACTGCTCACTATTGCCGCCTTGGCAACGACAATGCGGTATCTGGATATTCCCTTCAACGTCCTCACCGGAACGACATTATCGATCGGAATCGGGCTTGGTATCGATTACTCCGCACACCTCGTGCATCGGTTCTCCGAGGAGTACCGCGGCGACACCGGGTTGCTGGAAGCACTCGACATTAGCGTCCGTGGAACAGGTGGCGCACTGGCGGGCAGCATGGTCACCACAACGTCCGGTACCGGAGTGCTTGTCCTCGCGGTTGTTCCGATCCTTGGCCAGTTTGGATTGCTGATCGCCCTCAGCGTCCTTTATTCGTTCATCGCGTCCATACTGGTCCTCCCGACATCGATTGTCATCTGGGACAATAGTCGGGACACGCTCGAAACACTGCTTCCGTCGCGCTCAACATGGAGTCCGAACTAATGGGCTCCCTTCTGCCCATACTCGTGGCCTGTTACGACCAAATCGGATGGTCCAGTTCTGGCCCGAAAGATGTGCGGTTCGAGGAGACCGAGCTGCGGTGGCAACGTAGCCACCAACGAGGGAGGAGACTGTTCAAATGACTGAGAATAGTGACACACTGGGTGCCACCGAGAAAGAAATCATGTATGCAACGCACCAAGCACTAGTTAAGAGTGGCTACGCTAAACTCTCGATATCGCTCATCTCGGACGAACTCGACAAAGCTAAATCGACGATATATCACTACTACGATTCAAAAGACGCTCTACTAATTGAGTTTCTCAAGTTTTCTATCGATCGATTCGAATCGACAATCAATACGATCATCGGCGACCATCCGAAAGAAGATCTTGACCACATCATAACGACACTCTTACCGAGCCAGCTAAAAAAGGAGAAACGCCAGCTTCACTGCGTATTAGTCACGATTTCTCCGCAAGCGCTGGAACAGGAGGCGTTCCGCGAGCAGTTCACCGAAATCGACAACCGACTCGCAACAATCATCGAAAAGACCGTCCGCCGTGGTGTCCGCACAAATGTGTTTCGGGACGTTGACCCGGCGCAAGAGGCCGAGCACATTCTGGCGGTGATCAAAGGGACTATGTACACTCGTCTTACAACCAATCGTGAAACCGCAGCAGTACGAGCAAGGGATTCTCTGTTCTCCCATATTGACTCGCATTTGATGGCCTAACCTCTCTCAATACCGTATTCCGAAGAACATCCTATACGAAACCATCAATACAGAGATGTTTGACAGGTACGCTTCCAATGAAACGTGGCACAGCTCAAAAACACCGGAGTACTCTCTCAACCAGGTCTGATAATGGCGTTCACAACTTCACAGGCAGGCGGAGCAATCGGCCACCTACAACTGTAAAAATACCCCACTCGTACAAAATATTATATTCTCTTGCCGTCATTTGCGCCCATGGCGGCGATTGAGGTATCGGGGCTGAGCAAACACTACGGCGACGTCCGGGCCAACGATGACCTGACGTTCACCGTTCAAGAGGGCGAGATTTTCGGCTACCTCGGGCCGAACGGCGCGGGAAAGACGACGACGATTCGCAGTTTGCTCGGCTTCCAGTCGCCGACCGAGGGAACCGCGACGGTGCTCGGCCACGACGTTCGCGACGAAGACGAACTCCTCGAAGCGAAGGCTGAAATCGGGTATCTGCCAGGCGATCCAGGCCTTGACGAACAGGTCACGGGCCGCGAGTACCTCGACTACCAATCGTCGCTGAAGGGCGATGAGCGGCGCGAGGAACTGCTGGAGCTGTTCGACCCGCCGCTCGACCGGAAGATCCGGGAGTACTCCCGGGGTAACAAACAGATGGTCGGTATCGTTCAGGCGTTCATGCACGACCCGGAGCTGGTCATTATGGACGAACCGACTTCCGGGCTGGACCCACTGAAACAGGAGGCGTTCAACGAGTTCATCAGGGGAGAGCGAGCGAAGGACAAGACGGTGTTCTTTTCCTCACACGTCCTCGGCGAGGTCCGACGAGTCTGTGACCGGGTCGGAATCATCCGCGAGGGAAAACTCGTGACCCTTGAGGAGATTGATGCATTGCTCCGGCGCGGCGGGAAGCGTGTCCGGGTCCACACGCGGTCCGATGCCGACCTCGCCAGGCTAAGCGGTGAGGGTATCCTCGACCGAGAGACGTTCGATGACGGCGTCCAGTTCACGTTCACTGGCGATTACAACACCCTCGTGTCGGTGCTTGCTGACTACGACATCGTCGATCTCGAAATCGAGGAACCACCGCTCGAAGATGTGTTCATGCACTTCTATGGAGCGGACTGATGTTCGAAGTGACCCGTTACGAGGGCCGCCGACGGATGCGAGGGACGGCCGTCCTCACCGTTCTGCTCGCGGTCTACGCGCTGCTCATCGTCTTCCTATATCCGTCCATCGCCGAGTCGAGCGTCGACTTCGACGAGTACGTCGAGAGCCTCCCGCCGGCATTCCAGGAGGGATTCGTCGGGTCAGCGAACTTCTCGACCGTCGAGGGGTTCCTCTCGATCGAGATGTACCAGTTCCTCTGGCTCCTGTTGCTCGGGCTGTACGTCGCGTACAGCGGGGGCGCGCTCGTTGCGGGGGATGTCGAGACAGGGCAACTAGACATGCTGCTCGCGACGCCGATCTCGCGCTCGCGGGTCGTGGTCGAGAAGTACCTCTCATTGCTGGTCCCCGTCCTCGGCGTCAACCTAGTGACGCCGTTCGTGGTCTATGTCGGTCTCCTCGCTATCGACGAGACAATCGACCCAGTGTCGCTGTTCGCGCTTCACCTGCTTTCGATCCCGTATTTGCTGATGTGTGCCGGTGTCGGCCTGCTGCTGTCTGTCCGCCTGGACCGCGCCGACATCGCCCAGCGGGGCGGGATCGGTGCGGTGTTCGGCCTGTTCTTGTTGGATACGGTAAGCACCGACACCGACTTCGAATGGCTCGGGGCCCTCAGCCCGACGCGGTACTTCAGTCCTGTAGACATCCTCAGCGAGGGGACCTACGACGTGGCCGGCGCGCTGCTCCTGCTCGCGGGGGCCATCGCCTGCGTCGGCGTGAGCGTCCTCCTGTTCGAACGGCGGGACATCTGATGGCGTGACCGATGCCACCGACTGCCGATCCACCGATACCCATGAACGACCCTACCACACTTCGCGACGGCGGAATCGCCACTGAGACGGATCGATCGACGGAGGGCGGATGAGCCGACTCGCCACCGGCGCGAAGCTGCTCACCGTCGTGGTCATCTGCTCGCTGCTTGTCTCCGGCGTCGTCGTGGGGTTCGTCAGGGGGGAACCGGAGCTTTCCGCTTCACTCGCCGAGAACCGCGTCGTCGCTGGCGAGGAGGCGACGCTTGCGGTAACGCTCACGAACGCGGGCGAACTGGAGACCATGTCGACGACGAACCCGGAGCTGAATCGGCGCGTTCTCACGGCGACCGGCGTTAGTACCCGGCTTCGGGCGGGCGACGCGCCGCTCTCCGTCACCACCGGCCGACAGAGCGTCGGGAGTATTGCCGACGGTGGCGAGCGGGCCGTCCCGTTCACCGTCTCGGTCGACGAGGACGCCTCGCCCGGGACCTATCGCCTCCCCCTGCGCGTGGCGTACACGCACACGTCGGAAATCGACGAAGGCGGGGGCTTCTCCCGATCGCAGACAGTCGAGCGGACGCTGTCCGTGACAGTCCGGGTCGTTGAGCAGGCCCGGTTCGCCGTCGTCGACACCGAGGCGGACGTGGGGCCGGCGAGCGTCGGCACGGTCTCCGTGACCCTCGAAAACGTCGGCAGCGAGGCGGCGAACGAGACGGCCATCTCACTCGACTCGCTGGACCCCGACGTCCGCGTCGGGTCGTCGGGAACGTCGAGCCAGTACGCCGGCGAGTGGGCACCCGGGCAACGACAGACGCTCACCTACGTGGTCGCGGCGACCGAAACGGCGACGAACGCGACGTACCCGTTTCGGGTGACAACGGCGTTCGACGACGACCGCGGCGTCCGGCAGACCGACGCGTCCAGCGTCGTCGGCGTTGAACCACAGACCGACCGCCGGTTCGTCGTCACCGACGTGGAAAGCGACGTAGCGGCCGGCGGGTCGGGAACGCTCGCGGTCACGCTCCGGAACGACGGGTCGCAGACGAACGAGGCCACGCTCGCCCTCCGGTCGGCCGGTGGGGCACTCGCCGTTGACGGAGGAGATGCGAGCACTCGGTTCGTCGGGGACTGGCCGTCTGAGGCCGAGCGGACGTTTACCTTCGACGTGGCCGCGCCGCCCAGCACGGAGGGCGGGACCTACACGCTCGACGCGGCCGTCGACTACCGGACCGACCGGGGTGCTGACGCGTCGGCCAGGCCAGCGAGCATCGGGGTGGCCGTCGCGCCCGACCCCGACTTCGCCGTCCGCGACCCCGACGTCTCGATGACTGTCGGTGAGGAGGGGCGGGTGCGCGGGACGGTCGACAACCGCGGCTCCACGCCGGCACGCAATGCCGTGGTCGTGATCTCCTCTCCATCGCCGAACGTCCGGTTCACGGAGACGACGTACGCCCTCGGCGATATCGAGACTGGCTCCACGGCTGAGTTCTCGTTCGACGCGGTAGTCGCCCCGACAGCTGCGGCCGGTCCCCGCCCGTTCGACGTGACCGTCCGCTACGAGGGGCCAAGCGGTGCCGACAGACAGAGCACGCCGCTCCAATTCCGCGGTGATGTCGTGCCCCAGCCCGACCGCCTCGCGTTCGAGGCGGTGAACGCCAGCTACGGCATCGACACGAGCAACAGGCTCAGCGTCCGCGTCACGAACGTCGGCGACGCGCGCCTCGAAGACGTGCGAGTCAGCCTCGCGACGGCCCCGCCGTTCACCAGCGAATCCCCCAGCGCGTTCGTCAGCGCGCTCGACCCCGGCGAGACCGCGACGCTCGGCTTCGAACTCTCGGTCTCGGAGGACGCAGTCGAGAGCACCCACGCCGTCGCGCTCAACGCGACCGCCGAGACGACCAATGGTGACATGATCCGGATGGAACCGTCGCTCGTAGCAGTAACCATCGCAGAACCGTCGGGTCCGGGCGGCGACACTGCCCTCGTCGTCGGTGTGGCCGTACTCGCGGCAGTCGTGATTGTGAGCGGGTGGTGGTGGCTCCGTCAGTAAGCACCGATCGTCCCGTTTCAGTCGGATCTATTCCGTCGACCATCGAATTTCCACGCTGGGTGGTATTGGTTTGCGCTTCGTCCGCCATCCAGAATTGAACGTCAAGAGAAATATTCTTACGAACCACCGGATGCTGACGAGAGGGTCCCTCGTCTGTCAAAATCGTCCAGGTCAAAGGTGACACACGAGCCGGCTTGAAATGCTGGCCCTTAGCACTACAACGAAATAATCATGGCTTGTTAAAACGCAGTCGAACCTGCTCTAATATCTCAGAAAACTTTCCGTTATTATTACTATTTGTTGACACAACAAAATTCTAAACATCGGTTTAAGAGTATAACAGCACCACAAACAGCTATAGTAGATTTAGAAGTAATTACTCACTCTTCGAAGAGATAGCTGGTCGAGAGCGGTGTCGATTGCCGAAATCGGCCACAGGTTAGGCACAAATTCAGTCCAGTTCATGCAGAACGCCCGATATTGACAGGTGATAGTGCGTTGAGGTAACTACTGTGTCGCTCAGAGCATATGCATTGAGAGTGCCGGTCCCAACTACTGCCATAGATTCTTTCTGATAAGAATCGGCTCTAGAGATGGTCTGACGGGCGTCAGTCCGTGGTATTTGTGTGCTGATTCAATTGCGACTGGTCGGCGCTTAGGTCGACCGACGCTTCAACAGGTAGGCAGCACCAAAGCCAAGCACTGCCACATCGAGAGCGCCGCTACCAGTCGTTATAACCTTGGGTTCCCCGAACGGCGGCCATAGATCAATCTCTGTCCGCGTTCGGGCGGGACGTTTAGGAATTTTGGACACCTCCCAGCATACCGTTGTTTAACGACATACTGATTCGGTGATCGGCCTGTATAAATTTAAATTACAGTTCAAAATTCGGTACTCAAATAAGTCCCTAAGGCCTCAGAAAACCGCAAAACTGTAGGTTCAGGTTTTATATCTATGATGATAGCTGCTTATAAATTCAGTACTTTACTATTTCCTTCAAAGGTGCCTTTTATTTCATCCGGTAGGACATCTTTCGCAGTTAGTCCTCAACGGATATGAGGCGCGGTTTGAACAGAAAACTCATTACTTTCGACCGTCCTTTACCAGCTCAGCGAGGCGTTCGGGCTGTTCCATCGCGAGTTTGAGCAGCGCTTCGTGATACTCGCGCTTCGGGATGTCACGGAGGCCCGTGTCGCGGAGTTCTCGCTTCACCTCGAAGTCGAGCGTGTCCTCGAAGTCGTCCCACGTCTCCGAACGCGGATAGATGGCCACCTGCGAGGCGTCGTCGTACGGGAACGCTGGGTGCTGCTTCCAGTCGTCGGTGGTGGCGGTAGACTGTGCTTCCGGTTCACGGTCTCTCTGGGTTGCCTCAGGCATGGATTTGGATTCTGTCTTGCTCGCGTCGTCACTCTCGTCGGCGTCCTGCTCGGCCGCCGCGTCTTCCAGGTCGTCGAAGCCCATCAGCGGCTCACCTCCCCGGTCTCGACGATCTGTGCGAGCTCGTCGTAGCACTGGAGTTGGTCACACTCGGGATTGTAGTCCCGCAGCGGCACGCCCTCGTCGTTGGCGTTGTCGATGGCCGCCCGATGCCGAATACCGGGTAATTCGTGGTCGTACGAGCCGTTATCGACAGCGTCCCAGTCCTCTGGCGAGAGATAGGCGTAGTTCGGGACGTGCTTCGCGACCGCTTCCCGCGTAGTCATTTCGCGCAGTAGCCGGCGGTCCCGCGTGTCCTGGTCGATGCGGTCGCTGAGGTCCGTCGGCGTGACCGCGAGAATATCGAGGTCGAAGTACTCCCGGGCTTCCATGACGAGGCGCTGCATTGTGTTCGTCAGCCCCGTTTCGTAGCCGTTCTCCGGCCGCAGCGGGATGATGATGTTCCCCGTTGCGTACATTGCATTGTCGTTCAGCTTCCCGCGGTTCGCCGGACAGTCGATAACGATGTAGTCGTAAGTCTCGCCGAGCAGTTCGCCGACGAGTTCCTCTTTCAGACGCGTCGTCCCCATCGTCGCTTCTTTGAGCCCTGACTGGACGTCTTCTAGGTCGACGTGGGCGGGGAAGAGATCGAGCCCGTCGCTAACGTTCGTGATGTAGTCGTGCGGGTCCGCACCGTCGAGCAGGACATCCGCGGCGTGGTTGGTTCCCCAGCGGTCGCCACGGTACGCGTCGTCGTGACCCAGAATGAGCGTCATGTGGCCGTTGTCGTCGAGATCGACCAGCAGCGCGCGCTCGTTGCGGTGTGCGAGTTCGCGCCCAAGATTGATTGCTGTCGTTGTCTTGCCGAAGCCGCCTTTCAGAACGCCCACGCTGACTGCACGTGGCGTCGCTTCATCACCCATATCTGGGTTATCTACCTTAGGTAACTTATCTATTGCGCCTTAGCCACCTAAGGTAGCTTAGTTAGGTAACGTAGTTGGTATAGAACAGTGGGGTATGCAAGCACATCGATAGCGGAGTACTGCCTAACCAACACAAAGCCTAATTTGCTACCCTGTGTTGGTTAACGTAGGACCGACGAGGAATACGCCTACCAAGCCCTGTCGGCGCTGAAGCGGATCGACGTCGACGCGCTCGACCAGGACCGTCGCGACGCCCACGAGGACGCGGTCGCCGCCGTCGACGAGCTGGCCGCGCTGCTCGGCGAGGAGATGGTCGAGGAGCAGAACGGCGTGGACATGCCTGAGGAGTGGACCGAGGACGAGGACGAATGGGCCGAGAAGATAGACGACGCCTACGACGAGGCCGAGATACCGCGCTCGAAGGGCGCGCTGACGGTGAAGACCATCGACGATCGAGAGTACTACTACCTGCAGTGGCGCGAAGGAGAAAAAGTCAAGAGTCAGTACGTGGCGTCGGTCAGTCCGACATAGGGTAGTTGCTCCGGAAGCAGTGATGTGTTGCCGGTATCAAATCGTGGCAAACTCTTCCTCAGAGTCGGGAAAATATTCTACAATACTCTGCTGAGCACCGAACTCGCTAACAATCGTCTGGAAGGCGTCAACGACGGTCGCGATATCGCGGTTGAGTTCATGCTGGCGGTACGTGCCACCATCCTGGCCACGATGTTCCATCTCAGACAAGGTGAGATTGAGGATTTCAAAGTCAGAGAGGAAACTGTGCATCCGGCGAGCGGTGCGTGGTTCTCTGTCCTGAAACTCACAAAGTTCCTTATAACGCTGATAGACAATCCGAGACATCGACGACTCATGTCCGCTGGCCAGTAGCTGATTCGCCAAGTTCCAGTGCCGAGGGATGTAGAGGAATAAGGCTACCAATGAGGTGTAGAAAGCCGATTCAGAATACACACGGATTAGCGAATCAGAACACAAATGAAAGCCCATAATACGCCTGGACTGTGATTCCCGGCAATGATTAGCGAAACTCGCTGGTGGAACTCCGATGAATGATTCACAAACAGACATCCGTGCTTACACTCTTCGACTGGAATTAGTGGATGAGCCAGGGGAACTGCTTCGGTCCCTAAAACCAATCGCCGAAAACGGCGGCAATCTGCTTTCTATTTTCCACGAACGTGGAAACGTAACACCGAGAGGTCATATCCCTGTGGAAGTGGACATCGAAGCAACACCAGATCGATTCGAGACAATTGTCGAAGGACTCCGTGACGCAGGCATAAACGTCATTCAGGCGGGCACAGAGCGGTACAGCGAGGGTTTGACGATAATACTGTCCGGCCACCTCATCGACACTGACCTTTCAGATACGCTGTCGCAGATTCAGGAGACCAAATACGCGACCGTTACTGACATCTCATTAACGGCGCCACAAGGTGCGACAGACATCTCCAGTGCTCGATTGAAGCTGGCAACTGAATCAGGGTCGACAGCGGAAGTACTGGAATCGATTCGCGAGATTGCAGATGAGAAGGATCTCCGCTTGGTTGAACCGCTGATTACCGGGAGCGACGCATGAGAGTTGGTGTGATAGGCGCTGGTGACGTAGGCTCTGCTGTTCTCGAACTCTCGACTGAGTATGGACATACGGTTACCGCAGTCGCCGACTCGAAAAGCGCAACTATCGAGCCGGAGGGAGTCAATGTTTCAGAAGTCCTGTCGACAAAACGGACAGACGGCGTCGTTGGAAGTGACGACCCCAAGGAAGCGCTGGAGGGTCCGTACGACGTGCTCGTTGAATGTACACCGACAACTCTCGACGACGCTGAGCCCGGATTTTCTCACGCTGGGATCGCCCTCCAGCGGGACCGTCACGTCGTGCTCGCGAACAAAGGTCCAGTGGCAGAACGCTATCGGGACCTCAAAGAACTTGAGGCGGAAAGCGATGGTACTGTTCGGTTCGGAGCGACCGTCGGCGGCGCAATCCCGATCATCAGCACGATAGAGGATTTCGGGCCGGACCGTGTCACCTCATTGCGTGGCGTGTTGAACGGGACTGCAAACTTTATCCTCTCGCGAATGGCAACGGAAGGACTGGACTACGAACATGTCCTTGCGGAAACACAAGACCTTGGTGTCGCAGAGGCAGACCCCAGCTTCGATGTCAATGGGATTGACGCCGCACTGAAAGGGGTAATCATTGCGAACGTTCTTGAGCGAGAAGAGAATCTTTCACTGGAGGACGCAGAAATCGAGGGGATAGAGAACCTCCCGGGAAGCATGCTGGACCTGGCGCAAAAAGATGGACGCACCATCCGGCTTATCGTCGAAGTTACTGACGGGACGGTAAGAGTCGGTCCCCGCCTCCTCCCTAAGAACTCCGACCTCGCCCCCGTCGGGACACGAAACGCAGTCGGAATCGAGACAGAGTCGGCTGGCCAACTCAATCTATCAGGTCGAGGGGCAGGTGGCGTTGAGACGGCGAGTGCAGTGTTGTCGGATATCGAGCGATTCTCAAAATAGCTGTCTGGTCCGTCTCCCGAATAAATAGCCCGCAGTTGTGTACGCCTATGGAATTTAATCCGACAGGGTGAGTTCCTTGGGAACTTGGACTTCTTCCTCTTCGAGGGTATCGATGACGTGTTCTTCGCCGTTGGCTTCTTTTGTCGTATCGATGAGCGACCGGAGCTTTTCGAGCGGAATCTGTCCCGGCGCGTAGTCGTTCGTATCTGCTGCCAGCGGCGCGTATCCGAGTTTCGAACCGTACAGATGGGCGACAGCACGTGTGTGGCTCCCGATTTCCCCCATCGAGATACCGGCAACGTCGATACCTTGCTGGTTCGCGGTGGTAATTGCTTCTAAGAGAGTGAGTGCGTCTGTGTTGCTCTGTGGATACGTCGCTACTTTTGCGATGTCGCCGTACTCTGCACACTGCTTGATAATCGCATCGAGGATCTCCTTGTCGGGAGTTGATTCGAAGTCATGGTGTGAAATGATGAGTTGAACGTCGTTTTCCCGGAATTCAGTCAATATCCACTCTTTTGCACGTGCCGTTTCGAGTTCGATATCTACGAATTTGACAGCGTCAAAACGCGAAGCAGCGAACAAATCGTCCAAACGGCCGGAGTCGTTTGCCTTGCCACCGAACCATCGGGTCCGGTTTGTTGCGATGATCGGCAGTTCGCCATCGTATGCAGAAAGTTGCTCAACTGGATTCTCGGCCTTGTCCATCCGAAATTCGATGAGGTCTGCCACTCCCCGGGCGTCAGGTTCCCGTGTTAAGTCGTTTGTTGTAGCCGCAAGAGCGAAACCGTCAATTTTCATGATATCTCTTACCATTCCAAGCTATATAAAATTTGGTCATCGAAACCACACAAATGTTCATACACAATCACAATCTTAGAATTCTATTTCTGAGATACAATATTCAAACGTGAATTCTAGGTGTGTTTTGGCACTAAATGGATGTATATTGGCCTAACTAGACATATATCTGCAGAGATATCATAGCTTCTAGGCATATCGTATCAATCTATGCGGTGGATTAGACCTTCGGAAAAATACTGATCTCATTTTCGTCTACTGGTCTGGTACTCCCTTGTCATTCTCGGTTGTGTCCTCCGGACTGTAGACCTCGGTTTCGGTACATTCCCCACCGGTTGTGACATCAAACTGTTCAAGCAGTTCCAAGAGATCCGTGGCCTGCGAGGACAGGGACTCGATGCTCTCGGAGACCTCGATAGTCGTCGCCGTCTGCTGCTGGGCAGTTGCGGAGACGTTCCCAGCTTGACTAGCGTTTCGCTCACTGATAGACCCGATTTGATCGACCATTGTGACGGTATCTTCAGTCGTGCTTGCTTGCTCGTCGGTAATCTTGTTAATCGACTGCATCCCGTCATTAACAGTTCCAACGTGGTCGACGATACGCTCCAAAGAATCAACGGCCTCGTCAACAGTGTCAATACCATCAGAGATGCTGTTACCCATCTCGCGGATTTCGGTCACAGTGCTATCTGTCGCGGTTTGCACGTCCGAAATGACAGTCGCGATCTCTTCAGTAGCCACGCTGGTCTCCTCTGCCAGCGATTTAATTTCGTCTGCTACAACGCCGAATCCATCTCCTGTTTCACCGGCCTGTGCAGCCTCAATAGAAGCATTCAGTGCCAGCATATTTGTCTGCTCGGCAATATCGTCGATCAGATCCACAATCTCGCCGATACGATCCATCTCCTCGTTTAACGCCTCGACGCGCTCGACGGCCTCATCGGCTCGTGACTCAATGTTGTTCATCACATTTATTGCCTCGGTAGCACGTTCGCTACCTACTTCCCCGATCTCGGTAGCCGTGCTCGCGGTCTCGGCGACTTCATCCGCCTGTGAAGCCACCTCCTCAATGGTCGCCGAAAGGTCCGACATTTGGTCGGCAGCCTGCTGGATGCTCTCGTTCTGGCGTTCAGCCCCATCGGCGATTGATTGGACGGAGGTACTTACTTCGTCACTTGTCGTCCGAACTTCGTCAGCTCTGGCAGTTATCTGCTCAGCTGACTCATCTACATTGACGGCGAACGTCTGGATATGGTCGACTGCCTCACCTAGTTGAGAGAGCATCTCGTTGAATGCCGCCGCTATTTCGGCCATCGCTGCGTTATTTGTATCCGTCTCCAGTCGCTGTGTAAGATCCCCCTCGGCGGCGGTTCGCATTACACTCGAAAATTCTTCAGCTTGTTGTTCCAAGGATTCAGCAAGGCTTTCAGCCTCACGCTGGGCCTGTTCGGCATCAACCTTGGCCTGCTCGATTTTGTCGACGAACCCCTCCAAATCCTCTCCCATCGTATTCAGTGAGTCCCCGAGTTGACCGGGCACCTCGGTATCCAATACTGGATCATCGAACCGCCGGTTTGACAGTGCATCGGCCTGTTCACTGACCGTTTGCAAGTACGACTGTATATCGGCGAAGGCTGTCTTGACCTGTCCAATCTCATCAACCCTGTCGGTATCGTCGATATCCTCACCTATCTGTCCTGAAGCGACAGCCTCGGCACGGTCTGTAACGTCGGTCAATGCGTCCCGAATGTCTCTGCCTACGAACGCACCGAACATACCGAGTCCGACGAGCGCCAAGCCAATAAGTGCCGATAAGTACCGTTGAATCTGGTTTGTCAGCGCATAGGCATTCTTGACCGGGACTTGCTTGATGACAATCCAATCGGTCGATGCAATCGGAGCGTAGCTGTAAACGTACTCCTCCGTTTGGACAACCCCTGTCGAGCCATTTGCTGTCGACCTGAGAATCGACGACGATACGGGAGCATCAAATCGATTGAAGACGCGTGACCGATTGTCGGAGAATGAGATCTGATTACGGTTGCCCTGTGTCTCGATCACGAACGTCTCCTCACCCGCAACAGAGCTACGAAACTGTGCGGACCGGCGACTTACGTTGTAGAATACGACAGTCATGTACTCCCGCTCTGGAACTGAGCTGGCAAAGGCCATATAGTAGTGCCCATTCTGTTCAAAGACATGGGACCGTACAACGTCATCGGTGTCCCCAAAAACGAGTTCTCCGCGTCGCCAAGATAGCGCAAAATCACCCAGTGTGTGGCCGCGGTATTCATTCACTGTGCTGCGTTCTATCGTCCCTGTTGTCGTGTTGACGTAGTTAATCGCATGGACGCTCCTATTCAAGCGATTCTGTTCGTTGATGAATGTCATCTCTGCTCGTTGACCTGACGTCGCAGCCACGAAATAATGATTCGAGAGGAGACGTGTCGTTCGGGTCTGTTGTTCGAGCCACCCCTTCATTGCTTGGGATTCCTGAACAGTAGTCGTTATCAGTTCGCTTTCGCGTTGGTCGGTTAATTCAGCAGTTATTGCTCCCTGTGCAGCCAGGCCTGCTGCCACGATGACGAATGTGATAGCAGCGACCGCGAGGGCGAACTTTCGGAGATAGCTCTGGCGGACAACTTTGGGCAAGAGTTTGTCAGCTTTCATATCCTGATGCTTCGATAGCATGATATTTTGCACATAGTATATAAGCGTATCCGATCAGTTATCATACTTGAATATGTGATGTTCTGCTCCGTGGAGACAACGGTACTACCAACTTTTTTGCCAGGATGGGTCGTGGGATGATTCTGTACAGTTCCATACCTAGTCCAATGAGTATAATCCCACACCTGCAACGTGAGTCACTCTCATCTCCGGCTGAGAAGAAGTAAGTTATAATGAGAGTCCATGATATGGCGAACCTTGCAGAAATAAGAGTCAAAAAACGGGAACGCAACCGTTCAGATTTCTTTCTCAATTATATTGACCCGCCATTCGTCTGCCATGATTTGCCAGAGGACTGCTTAATATTCGAGGTCCCACTCACGGTCTAGAAGCCAGTTATTGAGTTTATCAAGCGGTTGCTCATCGACATGAGACCCGTGGCTCACAAGGACTGTTTCGATGTCATAGTCGAAGAGTTTCACCAAATTGCTCTCGGCTTGTGCGTGCGATAGGTCGTTGAACTGCTCCGCTGGCGGGACAAGATATCCTGCCGGAAGGCCCCGCCTGTCGGAGCCTTCTAAGATATCACCGGCGATGAAAACATTGTCATCGCTGAGGTACAGTCCGCTGTTTGAAACGGTATGTCCAGGCACTTGGACAACCTCTAACCCACCTTCGAGTTGCTCACCGTCACTCACGTGGTTGTCTACAGGGATATCGAGTGCGTCGTGAAATCCTCGGGCTCCACCAGGAACAATGAGTTCGGGATCAAACGCATCAACGATTGCGGGAGTCCCACCGAAGTGGCCTTCATCGCCGTGAGTAACTATCAGCCGATCGACGCCGTCGAACTCTTCTCGTAACGTTTCAACTAACTCGGGACCGTCACCGGGAAAACCTGCATCTACTAGGGTGGTCGTATCTTCAGGCCGGTTCTGGAGCACGAACACTCGAACGTGCTCTAACTGGACGGTGTACACGTCACTTGCTACTTTTCTAACGGACATCGCATTTCGAAGGGGTATGAGAGAGTACTTAATTGCCTACACCGGTTCTCAGAATCTTAGAACACAATAGATGGATGCACTGAATGACAGCCGGCATGACTGCATCCGAGGCAGACTTATCGGCGTCATTCAATAAGCTTATCAAACCTTATTGCCAACCACCGCGCAGGATGGTTAGCCTTAGCAGCGTACCTGAGAGGGTCCAGTATCCAAACCCAGTGGCAGCAGATCACATCACGTACAACCCGTCTATTGAGGACCTCCGGGAGTTCTCTACGGATGTCGAGACAACCACTGAGTACGGCGCACCATCGTACGTTAGCGAATACCGTTCCCGTAGCGCCGACCGAACGAAGAACGCCATTGATTCTGATTTTGACAATGCTGACTTAGCGGTCTTCGAGGACGGACTCAACCAGATTCAAAATACGGATAACGATATAATCTGCGTCGACCGGGTTGTTGGTCGTCATTCCGAATCATCGTACGTCTGCCGGCTGTATCTTCCCAAATCGTACGGTCGGATAGCACTGTCGTGGGCGAAACTTCTGGAGCCCTCCCACGGTACGGAGCCTGATTTTATAACCGTCCAACTCCCTGACGCGACCGACGACCCGAAGATTCGTGTCCACCCCGAAACTGGCGTCACAACGGTGCTTGGAAGCGACTACACCGGGGAAGCGAAGAAGTCGTTTCTCCGCTTGTTCATGTTGCGTGCGAAGGAACAGGGTGGTCTCGGACTTCACGCTGGCAGCAAACGGGTCACCCTCGACGATCAAGACGGTTACCGTGAGGTCGGCCAGCTGTTCCTCGGCCTGTCTGGCACTGGGAAGTCGACATTGACCAGCCACGGGTTATGGCTTGATGACCCAGAGGGTGTCGACATGATTCAGGACGATGTCTGTGCATTACTGCCGTCTGGCACTGTTGCTGGCAGCGAAGGGAGTGGTCTCTATATCAAAACTCTCGGTCTTGATTCGGATGAGCAGCCCGAACTCTACGAATCGGCCACGGATGAGAGCGCTGTCTTAGAGAATGTTGCCGTCGATGACGACGGTACCGTTCATTTTGAAGAACCCCGTTACGGTCGTAATGCCCGCGCTGTAGTCAGACGCGACCATCTCGAAAGCTCCGCAGACGACATCGATCTCGACAGTGTCGACCAGGTGTTTTTCATCACGCGGAACCCATTGATGCCTCCGGTCGCTAAACTCAGTGACGAGCAGGCTGCCGTCGCATTCATGTTGGGCGAGTCCATCGAAACCAGCGCTGGCGATCCATCTCGTGTCGGCGAAGCCATCCGCGTCGTCGGCACCAATCCCTTCATCATCGGCTCCAAAGGGAAGGAAGGGAACCGCTTCCGCGACCTCATCGCGGACCTCGATGTCCAATGTTACGTTATCAACACCGGCACCGTCGGTACCGACGACCCCGTTGATGTCGGCGTCGAGGAAACTGTCGCTATCCTCGAAGGTGTTGCCCGCAACAGCATCCAGTGGACCAACGACGATACGCTTGGCCTGGTTGTTCCCAACACCGTTCCGGGTATCGACATTGAACAGTTCTACGTCCCTGATCGAGTTGCGGACTTCCGGGTAGCACGATCCGAGCTCCGTAAGGAGCGATTGGCCTATCTCGACCAGTTTGACGACCTTGACGACGCCATTGTCGACGCCATTTACTGACCACTATCTCCATTTGAGCATCTTGTACCAAGATCTCGCGTCCGTCACCGAACAACCCGGATAGTGAGTCTGAAGACCCATAGGAACACGAGTGGCGATATGACGCACGGTTGGACTATTGTACGAGGTATAGACGTTTGAGGATAAGCGGTTACCTTGCTCGTCTGTCAAAGGTTTTGGATAAGTTTGACGGGTGAAAGCGGTTTCCAGGATTAGTTTTCAATACTATTGAAACAGCTCCGTCCGGGTATTACCGCTATAATAACAAGTGTACACCAGTTATATACTCCCGAACCCTCGAGAATTCCCATCAGCAGGGGTTTCAATAATTTTGAAACCACAATAAAATCGATTAGCCCAGAAAGCGGTTGGTCAATGCGGGAAAGAGAGTATGAGAACGACTAGCTTACGGTTGCGCTACCGGTATCACATTGACTGTCACCCAGAGGTCGCCCTGATCATTCGCCTATACTGGCTCTGGGTAGAGTACTTCTGTGACCGGAATTTGTTTAGATGAGCCGTTCGCTGGTATCCTCAATCAGCGTTCTACGCTTCTGAGTTTTGTGCTACCAATGAGACAACCGGGCAACTCGCATTCAATAGGATCGACTGTGCAACACTCCCGAAGAGCATTTTACCCGTTGCAGACTGTTTCTTCGGGCTGACAACAATGTACCGTACATCGTGATCTTCTGCATAGTCAACAATCTCCGTTGCTGGATCTCCGATCCGCCCGACACTCTCAGACGAGGCATTCGTAGGATGAGACTCTATTACTTCTGCAGCGGTCCTCGACGCTCGGTTCCGTAACTCATCTATCGACACGACTTCATCTGGGTTAGCACTATCCTCTTCAAGTTGAATAGCTTCGGAGCGTTTCATAACATGAAGGACATGAATTGTATCACCAAACTTCTCGGCCAGATTATCGGCCTCTTCGAGAATACTTGCTGCCCTGTCTGATTCATCAACGGCTGCCACGATGACCATGTTATTTGCTTCAATCGCTTCCGTATTATACTTTGTCAATATCTGGAACACCCCGTTTTACTGGCCAAGTCAAATGTGAATTTCAGCAGTGGAAGACCTTTTACCGACCCTACTCGTGTATCCTCCAAATGGAGTCTGTTACGAAAGTCATTGCTACCTCTATCCTGCCAATATTCCTGATAATCGGCAGTGGATTCCTCCTCAGTCACTGGAAAGAAATCGACTCAGGTCCGTTGAACACGTTGTCACTCTTCATTTTGAACCCAGCACTCATTGTCCACAGTATCACACTCACCGAGTTAGAAGCGGATGCTCTAGTAAGGGTATCTCTAGGGGTCTGTCTGTTTGTGACGGCTGTTCTCTTAGCGAGTTGGGTTCTAGGGAGGGCACTCGGGAAGCGGGATTCGTTGCTGTATTCGTTCCTGCTCATTGCGACGTTCGGAAACACCGGTGCGCTTGGAATCCCGTTGGCCGACTTCGCGTTTGGGGACCTCGGACGGCAGACAGCTGTGCTGTTCGCGGCCGTCCACGGCGTGCTCGTGTTTACTATCGGTCTCGCAATTGCATCGAACTCAGGAGCGCAATCCCGTATGGGGAGCCTCAAGCGTGTCTTCCGCTATCCACTGGTCTATGCGGTCCTGCTCGCTATTGCTGCCAGAACAGTAGACATAGCTCCACAGGCAGATTCGGCGGCGATGGAGACGCTCGGTCTCGTCGGTGATTCGGCTATCCCGGTCATGCTGGTCATTCTCGGGATTCAACTCTCCGAGACGGAGTATCGAAGCGCGCTCTCGATGACAATCACACCGACGCTTTTTCGATTTCTGCTGTCACCGTGTATCGGGCTCATTGTAGCGCTTGGGATGGGTTTCCAGAACGCGACCGTCGCACAGGTGTTTGTCCTCTTGACGGCGATGCCAGTCGCTGTGGCTCCGGTCATTTTCTCTGTGGAGTTTGCAAGCGACACTAGCGTGGGTGGTGTGACTATCCCGGAGTACGTCTCCGCTACTGTGTTCGTCTCGACTCTCGTCTCAATGCCGGTGCTAACAATCTTCGTCACACTGCTAAAATCAGGTGCAGTAATCTAACCGTGGGTGTGCTATCGCTTTCTGAACCTCACGGTCATTTACAGAGTGATTGTAGAGTGTAGATCGACCGCAGTCATCACCTTCCAAATCTTCAGCCTTATCGAGCAGTTCTCGACCGGACATTCATCGGCTGAAAAGTTCAGAGCTCCTGTGATACCCACTTCCCGTGGGTTAGGAGCGAAAGCCCACCTTGCTCAGAGAAGCCCGAATGCTCTCGGGATTGCCAGGGATAAATCGGGCACGAGGATGATCAGCAACAGCGCAAGTGCTAATGGCAAGTAGTACGGCACCATGGATTTCATAACTTTATCAAGCGATTCGTCGGTCACTCGCTCAAGCACAAAGAGGATCAGACCAAACGGTGGCGTGATCAGCCCGTACATCAGGGTTACCACCATCACGATTCCGAAGTGAATCGGATCGATACCAAGCTCTGGGTAGAGGGGCACAAGCATTGGCACCATTATTAGCAGGACCGCGATTCCCTCCATAAAGGTTCCCAAGATTAGCAACACCACAGCCAAGAGTAGCATCGTCATCACCGGACTTATTGACAGTCCAACGACTATCTCACCGATCAGGTCCGGAATGCCGGAGAGTGTCAGCCAGTATGCGTAGAGGTTCGCAAACCCGAATATGACGACGATACTCACGGTGTCTTCGAACGTCTCCTTGCTGACCTCGTACAGGTCGTTGAGATCGATGGACCTGTAGTAAAAGAAGCCAAGCAGTAACGCGTACACGACCGCGACCAGCGCGGCCTCCGTCGCTGTGAAGATCCCACCGAGGATTCCCCCAATGATAATCGCCGGCGTGATCAATCCGGGGACTGCTTTGACAAAGGTCTCGAATAGGCGGGAGAGATCGTAGCTACCTTCGTCCGGCCAGCTTCGTTTCTTTCCGAGATAGAACGCTGTGCCCGCCATCGCTGCGGCGAGGAGGAGTCCTGGACCGATGCCAGCGATGAACAGCGTCCCTATCGACTCCTGTGCCAACACTGCGTAGATAACGATTGGGATGCTGGGCGGGATAATCGGGCCGATAATCGCCGAAGCACCGGTGATACCGACGGCCGATTCACCGTCGTAGCCGTTGGACGTCATCGCCTCGTATTCGACGCTCCCGATTCCGGCCGCGTCCGCGACTGCGGAGCCACTCATCCCTGAGAATATCAGACTCACGACGACGTTTACTTGCGCAAGGCCGCCCTGAATCGGACCGACTAGTTCGGTGGCGAAATTGAACATATCGTCGGTAATCCCAGTGATATTCATGATACGACCTGCCATCAGGAAGAATGGGACAGCTAACAGGACCCATGAATTCATCCCGGCCCAGAACCGCTGTGTGATGACGATTAGATTCAGCGGCGGACCGATCGGGAGTAACATTATCCCGAGAACAGTCAAGCCGAGCGAATACGCTGCCGGGACACCGATCCCATAGAGCAGCATAAGCAGTCCGATGAAAGTAACGAGGAGAAGCTCAGACATCAGTATCACCTTGGAAGCTGCTGAGCCGACTTTTTGTATCAAGGATAATAACTCCTAGAAGGAGAGCGGAGCTCACTCCGAGTAGCGTGTATCCCCAGCCGATTTTAAACCATCCAATCATTGGTAGGCTAACGTCTCCCTCAAGTACTGCTGCAAGGTATGCTGATACAACGAGAATACCGGCTAAGACCGCCATGAACACGTTGCGTAAGAGAAGCAACTCATCAGTTCTTGACGTAATCCGTTTTAGTACTGGCAGAAACGAGATGTCTGATTCGTTCCGGAACATATATGGCAATGCTATGATCGTCATCAGTGCGAGAAACGTCCTAGCTATTTCGTAGGTCCAATACAGCGGTACCGGGAACGTAAAGTATCGACTGAGCACTTGGAGCAGCCCTACGACTAACATGATGTTTAACATGATTACCCCAATTGCGACGGTAATTCTGTCAAACCATCCTCCGGTCATAATGGTTACTCTCTCCGTCAATTAAAAAGCCTTGTGAGTTATTGTGGACAAATTTCGTCTTGAAGGCATTAGCCCTGAGGAACCACCGTACGAAATTATATTGAGAGCAGCGTATCTAGGTATTATCCTATAAGCAAAGTCACCAGTAGGACTGGTCGGTCTAACATAGGATGTAATTTCATGATGGACCGTGCGTATAACCGTCACAAAAAGAAACTATGCGAAATTCTCTCACTGCGGGAGATCTGCGATCGCCCTATGCGAGGTCTTGTACGTCGTTGATGTTGACTGCCCAGTTGCTCTCTGACAATGCTTCCAGCGCTGGCTGCCCAGCCTCAACGAAGGCAGATCGATCGACATCTTCCGCTGGGACGACGGTAGTGCCTCTGTCCTTGGCTTTTTGATAGAGCTCCTCTTCTTGTGATTTGATGTCACTTGTCATCGACTCGACCGCATCACTTGCTGTCGAAGTGATAAGTTCACGGTCTTCGGAGCTGAGACCCTGCATGAACTCCTCGTTGTAGAGGAAGTGCTTCGTGTCGAGGAGGTGGTTCGTGACGCTAAAGTGCGACTGGACCTCGTTGAGGCTCACGGATAGGAACTGGGAGATGGGACCTTCGGAGGCATCGACAACACCGGTCTGCAGTGCGGAGTACAGTTCGTCGTAGGCGACGGGCGTGACGTCCGCGCCGATCTCGTCCCACACGGAGGTCCAGGTCTCGTACTGTGGGAGACGGAGTTTGAGGCCCTGAACGTCTTCGGGGGAGGTAACCGGAGAGTTACTGGTGAAGCAGCGGTTGCCGACGTAGAACGCATCGCCCAGCCTGATGCCGTTTTCTTTCAGAATCCCGTTCAGCCCGTCGTCGGGTTTCAGGAATTCCTCGTTGACCGCCCGGTAGTGCTCCATGTCCTCGATGACGAACGGGTCGCCGGCGAAAGAGTACTCGGAGGCGAACCGCTGTGAGAGCGCCGTCGGGCTTTCGTGCAGAATGTCAACAGTGCCCGATTCGAGAGCGGCGAGGTTATCCTCTGTACCGCCCAGTGTCGAGGCTTCGAGGTTGACCGTGATACGACCATCTGACTCCTCTTCCAGCACGTCGATGAAGTACTCCTGTGCGGTCTGGACCGAGATGTTCTCAGGTGGTTGTGTCGTGGCGAACGTAATCTCCAGTTCTTCGCCGCCAGAGTCGGAAGTCGTGGAGCCGCCGTCTCCACCACTGCCACCGTCGCCACCGCTCCCGCCGTCACCGCTGTTTCCATCGCTACCTCCGTCGCCGTTGCCGGAACAACCTGCCAACCCAGCAGTACCGATTGTCAGGAGTGCGCCACTCGATTTTAGGACGGTTCTTCGTGATACTGGCCGCTTGTCACGCGCCATACCTGGTTGAACATCCTAACATGTAATAAAGATTGTGATGGTTGCGTCCGACAGAACGGGCTAAGCAGAGTCGGGAACCCGAGTGACCGACCGAAAAATAGACTTGAGGTTCTGTGGAGTGCCCCCGATGGGCTTGTCGAAACCGAGATGAGACCGTTATCTCCTCTCCCGCTGGTTGGACGTCCCACTGCACGGGACGAGGTTTCCGTTCAACATAGCTTGTGTCATTCCGATACCCACCGCACAACCGATACACCGACAAGTTTAATTGGATAATTTGAGAACTTACGGCTGAAATGAGTGTAAGTAACGTAGTCGACGGTATTGACCAGATACAGTTTGACCACGTGCGTGTGTTGGTACTGAAAGATGTCCCCAACGGAAAGACCACCCTCGTCGATACCGCGTTCGAGGAGAACGGCGAAGAGCTTGTCGAGACAATCAAAACGGAGTACGGTTCAATCGACCGCGTAATCATCACTCACGGCGATCACGGCCACCACGGTGGGTTACGCCACGTCATGGAGGCATTCTCGCCCGAGCTCGCGATGCCGGCGGATGAGACGAAACTGTATACTCATCTCGAAGAGGAGGGGCTGGAGTTCGACCCCGACATAAAATACGAGGACGGCGACGTACTCGCTGGGAACATCCGCGTGATTCAAGTGCCGGGCCATACTGAAGCGACGTCCGCTCTGTTGCTTGAAGACCGCGACATCTTGATTTCCGGCGATACGCTCGACGGTTCCGACCGGGGTGGGCTCCCGGCTGGGTACCTGCTCCCCCCTCCAGCACTCTTCAACGACGACCATGAAGCCGCTGAACTGAATCTCTATTCGCTGCTCGAATACGACTTCGACACCCTGCTCGTGTTCCACGGCTCGCACGTCTTCGAGAATCCGAAGGGGAAACTCGACGACTTCCTCGTCGAGCGCGAGTGGAATGAATGGGACCCGCGTGCCGAGTAGCCGACTGAACGGGCACAGGGTTTGACAACAGCGACGGTTACCGGGCGCTGACGCTTCTGAATGCAACTGTTTCGAGTATCGGATTGTTTGCTTCCGTGAGAAACAGCTATTCGCGGAGAACGGAGACGTCGAAAACCGGTTTGCATGTTTCACCGGCCAGAAACGCCTCGAACGCCTCATCAGCGTCGAGTAGACTAAATCGGCTGTCCGAGAACGTCTCGTGATCGACATCGCCTGAGTCGATTAGTCGGAGCGCCCGGTCGAAGTCCCGGTACATCGCACCGTACGATGTTTGTAAATCGATTTCAGCCCGGACAATCGGGGTGTAATCCATCTCTGCCACACCAGTCTGTCCGACGAGGACTATCTGTCCGCCCTTTCGGGCCTGTTCGGCCGCCATTGTCAGCCCCGACGGGTGCCCTGTCGTATCGAACACGACATCGTAGCCGATTCCGTCTGTAAATTCTGTACTATACTCCGCTACGTCACTCTCTTCGATATTGATGGTCGGGTAGCCCAGTTTCTCTGCAAGCGGGAGCCGATACGCCGTGTCCTGTTCGACACCGGCGACGACAACTTCGCCACCTTGTGCTTCCGCGATCTGTGCGGAGAGTAGGCCCATCGGTCCGGGTCCAGCGACGAGAACGGTATCACCGGGGCTGACTCGCGAGTTCTCGATTACGGCGCGGGTACAGATAGAAGTAGGTTCGACGAGTGCGGCGTGTCTCGGCTCAACTCCCTCCGGAACTTTCTGTAGGGCGCTTACGGGTACGGCAATGTATCCCGCGTACGCTCCGTGGTGGTCAATTCCTGTGAGTTCGGCATTCTGGCAGATGTTTTCGTTTCCGATTTCACACTGATAACACTCACCACAGCCTCGAATGGGTCGCTCGACGACTTGGTCCCCGACCTCGAATTTCGTTACGTCAGTACCCACTTCGACCACCTCACCGGTGTATTCGTGGCCGATTATTGTCGGCAGGTCCATCCGCTCAAACGCGGATTTGAAGGCGTAAATACCAGCATCACTGCCACAGAGTCCGGCATAGCTGATTTCGATTAATACCTCAGTAGGTGACGGTTCTGGCGTCCCGATATCCACTAGTTCCATTTGACCGTACTCACGGCTGGTTTTGGCTAATCCACGCATATGAACGATATCACAGTACAACGATTATAATGTTACGGAATTCCGCAAGTCATCATACCACACATCCCCGGGCAGTTCCGACTGCCTCAGGGAGATGTTACAGCCAGTCTCGAGAGGGGACGCGAGCGGTTGCGAGTGGGCAGCGCCACTGTTCCGCCCGGCCGCTGGTTAGAATATCGATGGTTTAAAATATAATGTCACCTTCGGCTGAGATATGCACACCATAGAGCATGAAGTAGAGCGACCGGACCGTGATGTCGTTGAGGCGTTTGAAGGGGTTCCAAGTACGATCGTGTCAGACGTGACGGGGAACGTCGGACTGACCATGGACTCCGGTATCGAACCCGCATACGACGGGATTGAAATGGCGGGGACTGCGATAACGGTGAACGCGTCCCCCGGTGACAATCTGATAATCCACAAGGCAATAACGATGGCCGAGCCCGGAGACGTGCTCGTAATCGACGCCAACGGCTACACCGAGACGGGCCACATTGGGGAACTGATGTGTACCTCCTGTCAGGCGAACGACCTCGCGGGCCTCATCATCGATGGCGGGTACCGGGACAGCCGCGAAATCGCCGAAATGGAGTTTCCGGTGTACGGACGCGGGACGAACCCACAGGGCCCTCTCAAGCAGGACCCCGGGTCGGTCAACGTCACGGTTTCGTGTGGCGGCGTCAGCGTCGACCCCGGTGACATCGTCATCGGCGACGACGACGGACTGGCCGTCATTCCCAGCAAAGGAGCGGCGGAGGTACTGGAGCGGTCCCGCCAGAAACTCTCGGCCGAAGATTCTGTCCGCGAGGAAGTGCTGGACGGGGACTACCTCTTCGAACTCAACGGCTATGACGAACTGTTCGAGAATCTGAACGTCGTCGGTCCCGAAGACTCCATTCAGTAGCTCGGCTCTTCGACATTGTCTCGATAACTCCGTTGAGTCGGCTGGACCAACAGTGCCCCCATCGCTACAGATTCCGACAGTACAGAACTAACCCAGAGAATACGCGAGGCGCTGTGACAGATCTTCGTGCCGATTGAACGCTGTGTCTCACTATTGGTGTTGTTTTGGAGAGCGGCGCTGCGAGTTGCCGGGCACTCGTTCCAACATAATTGAAAAAGTCCACAGTACTTAACCGAGTCCGCGGCAATATTCTACTATGACAGACACCGAAGATTCGGGCACACGCCAGCTGAAGAGCGTCAATCGGGCGTTTCAGATTATCAGCTACCTCCACAACAACGGGGGCGCGACACTCTCGGAAGTAGCCGAGGCGCTCGACCTCCCGGCCAGTACCGCGCACATCCACCTCAGCACGCTCGTGGAATCGAGCTACGTCGTCCGGGAGGGCGATATCTATAAAACCAGTTTTCAGTTCCTTCGGATAGGTGGTGAGATGCAGGACGGAATGGCACTTTATCAGGCGGCCAGGCCCGAGTTGGACGAACTGCGCGAGATGACGGGCGAACACACGAACGTCACCGTCGAGCAGAACGGGTACGCTGTGCAACTCTACAAATCGGAGAGCCCCGAGTCGATAGACGACGAGGCACCGCTCGGCGAACATTTGTTCCTGCATTCGACAGCGACGGGGAAGGCCATACTCGCAGAGCTACCCGAGGAACGGGTGAATCAAATTATAGAGCAGCGCGGACTCCCACCGCAGACTGACGATACGATAACTGACGAGCAGACTTTGCGCGACGAACTGGACACGATCCGGGAACGTGGATATTCGATAAATCGAGGCGAGCACTTCCCAGGGGTCTGTGCGATTGCCACGGTAATCGTTTCAGAGCCAGACGACGCTATCGGCGGCATCAGTATAAGTGGCCCACGTAGTCGGTTGGACAACGAGCGGATAGAAGACGAACTCGTGCCGAAACTCCTGAACAAAAAGAATATCATCGAACTGAAAATGCACCAGTACGAGTGAGGGCGAGGCCGGTCAGTTGTTGAGGTGTGAGAGAATGAGTCGTCAGATACGGGTATTCTGTTCAGCCGCCTGCAGTATCACACAGTTGTGCGAGTTCACTCCGTCGCTTCACTTGGCGGGCTGTTCCACTCCGAGGCGTCGTCTTTTGGTTCGTAGCCCAGGACTGCCTGTGCGTGTTCGATATCGAACCACCGTGCTGCGTTCCCACTGACAGCATAGAACGCATCGTAAGTGACGGTGTCATCTTCGAGACAGCATTCGAGGAGATGCGCGAAGTCGCGTTGTGAGGTCCACGACGCTTTCAGTCGCTTTACCATTTTCTCGTACTCCTCGCTGCCGCGTTCCCAGGAGCCGGTCTGTGACTGGTCCCAGACCTCGTCCTCGTCGACTTTGTGCTCTTCCCCTCGGTCTACACCGCGTTCAGCGTCGCCATATGGATGGTCGTACTTTGCAGTACGAACACTGGAGATTCGGAGCGAGTACACCTGTTCCGGTGCACCGTCGCGACGGGCATGTGCACGGCACATGTGTTCCCCGAACATCTTCGAGGCACCGTAGTATCCGTCCGGCTTCGGCAGTGTCTCGTGAGTGAGCCGGAACGGGTCGAACTCACTGGGATAATCTTCCTCGTATAGTTCCGGTGCGTGGTCCTCCTCGTACAGTCCCATCACACGCTGTGAGGACGCGTATATGAGTTTTTCAACTCCCGCATCGTCCATCGCTTTGAGAATATTATACGTGCCGATGATATTTGGCTCGATTATCTCCTCAAATTCTGCGCCCGCGTCAGACTGTGCGGCCAAGTGGATTACCGCATCCTGCCCTTCGAACGCCGGTCGAATCGCATCATAATCGGCGACGTCTGCTACGTGTGTCTCGTATTCGGGGTGGTCTGTTCGGTTGAGGTACGTAAACTCGTACTCATCTTTCTCAGCAAGGTGATTCAGTATCGCTTCACCTGCTTCGCCAAACGGGCCCGTAACGAGGACGCGTTGCTTGGTCATCAGTGAGGATTTCTACTATAGCATCCTATAAAAATCCTTCCCAATGATTTAATTTTCGGAATTCTAGTCACAACCCGGCCAATTAAGCAGCGCAAGACCGGAAAATATACAATTAGAGATTTTCAACATTATTGAAATAGATGGCGCATTTAGAACCATTACAATAATGCTTGTACATGTGTTATTCAAGTGCCCAGAACCACCTACAATAACAGTAGGACCGCAGATAACCTGTTTTAATATTATTGAAACACGCAACAAATTGTCCAGCCATCACCATGCTCAGATATTTCTAATTCTGAGTGTGTTGGGTATAAATTTTCTGTATAATAAGTAATGTAATCAAAGCATCTAATGAATGCTCTACTCCCTAAGTAGTCAACAATCCTGCAATTCACTGTCAGTGTAGTCGGTAAGTTCCCTATTTGGTTCAACCACTAATCTAAATTCTTGGCATGGGACATCGTTATATTGTGAGCTCTTCTCCAGTTCAGGAAACAGTTCAACTAAATCAGCTTCAATATCCAGAACGGATTTGTTTTTACACCACGATGATTCCACATGGCTCATCGAAATGGCCGTGTCCCGTGATTTGGATAATCTCTGCTGAATATCCTCCACGACCTCACGTATACTCTGGTCGAACTCCATATTTGAGCGGATTGATTGCTGATCGTATAAATATCGGGTCTGAATTCAGCTAAGGTTAGAGCTATGCAGAATCAATAAATATCTGCAGAAAGAGCATATCCAGTCAGTCCAGTTTTGTTGGTAGGTGATGCATATGTCAAAATACTAGTCTACTCTATCGACTCTGAAGGAGTACGGTTTCACTGATAACAGTCTAATATGCTTCGCGATCTGCCGGCGGTTGCTGGAAGGCCTGCACATCTGGTTTTTGAAGTGGCATTTGCATCTGCTTATACATCGGAGTTTCACTCACAATATCGAATCCAAGACTCTCGTACACGTTTATTGCCCGCTGATTTGTTTTAGCAACATCCAATACTATGTTCCGGTAATCCATCGATTCAGTATATGCGAGTACTTGTTTGACTAATTCCGTACCGATACCTCTGTCTCGGTATTCACGATGGACAAAAATTACGAACTCTGGTTCGTCTTCTGACTGCGGGGTAACAGCTCCGTGTCCTACGATACGGTCATCATGATTGGTGATTAGATTCCATCCCTCTGATAAAATATAGTCCAGCCACTGTTCCAATGCTTTTGCTTTTTGTGGCGGGACCCCCATCGTTTGGTCATCAACCTCGAGACTGTTGTACATTTTTATAAGCGAACTATAGTTATTGGAATTAAATTCACGGACCATCATCGGTCTTCCTTTTTTATCAAAGAATCTCGGGCATCTGGGGGGACAATCCACTGTTCCCTCACATTCGGAGTTATCCCATATATTGCAGACATCACTGGTAGTCATATTAGAAAAATTGTGTTCACTACTATAACGTTCTTTGCCGTACATCATCGTGGCCTTATTAATTCATAGATTCTTGGGTTGGTTAATCAGCACAAGTAATTCGTATTTGTAGAGGAATTTCAGATAGGCATACTAGGTAAATCTCTCTCAAGTAATTGAGGTAGCCGATTGCGAGACTCGTACTAAAGTCAACATAGAACTTTTTTATAGATACGACAGCTATGTTGGATTATGAATAATATTGAATATGACGTGGTAGGAATTACTGACGATTTGGATGCTGAGTCTCGAGCCAGGGAAGACGCACACTACGTGGAATTTCAGATGGACAAAGCAGCAGCTCCAGTCGAACAACTAACTGAGTACGATGGGGAATTACCGTTAATTGTTTCAAATCGCCCTGAATGGGCGGGTGGTGACGCATCGGAATCAACTCGCTTAGAAGAGCTTCTCGCTGCTGCCAGTGCAGATGCAGTAGATATAGTTGAGATTGACCTCAAGACTATCAGGAATGAAGAGTGGCTTATTGACGAGCTGCGAGAAAATGAGGTAGATGTGATTGTCGCTTACTACGACTTCGAACAAACCCCAGAAAAATCAGAGCTTCAGGAACTGATTATGGAGTGTGATGAGTATGGAGATATATCTAAAGTATCTGTGTTCGCGGAGGAGCGAGAGGATACGTTATTGTTATTAGATTGTCTCAACGAAGCGTCACAAAGTGATATCAGAGTCTCTGGAATCTCACTTGGCGAGTTAGGCCAGCATACCCGTGTCATCGGTGTATTCTACGGTTCTGAGTTCTGCTTTGCACCGATCCAGCTGGATGAGGAGGCGCAATACGGGGAGATTGAACTGGCTCAACTCGCAAATCTTTTAGAAACGACTGTCCACGGTGGCGATCACGTTGAATTGATCGACCAGCTGAAGGGACGGTTCTGATAGAGATATATAATAGAAATGTTATGTCTGGTTGCTGGCGTCTTTGCATTCCTCTCCGAAGCAAACAAAATATCTAATTATTCTGCCATTGGGAGCGACTATGTGTAATTATTATTTGCCTGTTGATACCGACGGCAGTAGAGACAGAATTTGAGTTATAATGGAGAATTGGAGATTCCAATTCCTAATATCCAGGGTAGTATATAGAGAAAACGGGATATTAGAGTTCTCGAAGGTAGATGAACAGCTAGTAAGAATATCTGAGAATACGTAATGGCCTAGATAGAGGTAAAGGCAAAAAACAATTGGCTCTGTAGTTTCGATACACTGCGCTGCATTTCACGGATATCGGACGCTCCGGCGGAGGTTGTAGACGGTGGCTTTGAGAATGGTTTCACGGAATTCAAGCCACCAGCTTCGCGCACGCACGGCACCGCCGAGCGTGCGCTTGATGCTTGAGAAGACGGTTTCAGACATGGAGTGCTGGTGGTACCGATCACTGTCCATGCGGGCGTTGTGAGCGTGATCGAGTGAGTTGAACAGGCGGTGTTTGATCAGCGGGCGGATGCCGTTTCGACGGAGTTCGTCACGGAAAGCTTTCGCGTCGTATCCTTTGTCGGCAGCGAGGCTCCGCAGGTCGCCCGCGTTCCGGCGGGCGACCTGCGGGCCGATCTTGGCGTCGTGTTTTTTCGAGGTAGTGGAGTGGATATCGGTGATATACAGCGTTTCGACATCCACCAGAGCAGTCTCTTTCAACGCTCGGACGCGGTAGTCTGTGCGGTTGGCGTAGTGTCGGCTTGGTTGGTCACGGTCAAAGCCAGTTGCGTCAATCGAAGCGTGGCCAGTGCGTTTCTCGGCCGACGCGCCGAGAAACGCACGCCATGTCTCGGTCGGAATCCGTTCAAACCACGTGCGGAGAACCGTGTAGTGAGGCAGCCGCGTGAGGCCAATCTCGTCGAGGACACCGGGCATCTCACTCAGCAAATCAAGTGTGACACGGTAGGATTTTGCCAGTTCGATACGGAGCGCATGAAGCGTCAGCATCGCCCATTCGGCGAACCCGCCGACCCCGAAGGGGGTGGCGGGTTCGCCGGGATTAGCAACAACTGATTTAGACTTAGCGACCGTAACACGGGTGAAGAGACGGATTTCGGATGTCAAACCAATCTGTCTCTTCGCTTTCTACGGCAATAACGCAATCGCGGCGCTCTCGCCTAGCGAAACTACAGTGCCGAGTTCCCATATCCCGTGTGCTATTTGATTTTGGTGCACTTGGAAAAGTGACAACTACACACCCCTCATCCAGAGTGAAAACGGTGGGAACGAGAAAGAATTTGAGATTAGATTATGCCGTTAGTAGTCGATAGAGCCGTTTTTTACGCACGAACAGTCGAACAGGGTTCCACAGTTGAAGCATGGTTTTCTATTTGAGACAGACCACACCCCTGATCACGAGTGTATCAACTGATAGGTTCTCACCACACACCCCGTGGGAAAAGTGTAAATGTGCCGTATTCCGACGATAGAGCGCTATTAGGATGGTTTTGTATATCGGAGGAGACCTACAGCCTGTGGGAAGACGCAGACGTACCGGACTCCGTGTAAGAGATGAATTGAGTAACAAGTCGAACGGGAACACCCCGTGTGCGAAATGAGATTCGAACGGTGAACATCAAGAGAGACGGAGACTGGACCGATTTTCACTTCGATGATGGGGGGATGGTCGAACCTGCGTTTACACTTCGATGACGGGGGGTGGAACAACTAAACCCAATCACAGATACGCAAATCCACATACGGACCGCCGATTCTTCGTTACACATCGATGACGGGGGGCCTCCCACGGAATGTACTTCGGTGTCGGTTCTAACCAACGATCCATTAAAACGCCGAATTCGGGCGAAGTATTTGATACAGCGGGCAAATAAACATCGATAGAGGTTAATCTTTTTAATGCTCCGGTGTACAGCAGACATATGACCGGTAGTGATCAAGAAGGGGCGGACCAATCCACCCTTGATGAAGAAACTAGTTCTATATCGGATGGACAGCAGTTAGAATCCGCCCGTGAGGATGCTGCCGGAGACTCAAGCCAAAATCAGGGACCTACCGAAGAGACCGCTCAGCGGTCGATTCGTGATATGCTCGATGATGAGGGGGAGGCATCGGTTTTCGTCAACCGTGACCTCGTCGAGCCTGACACGATCATCGACGAGGAGCGAATCGTCGGCCGGGACGACCAACTCGAGTCCGTCGTCTCGTTTTTGAAACCGACTCTCCAAGGAAATCGGCCGCCGAATATGCTGTTGTACGGTCCCGCAGGAACAGGTAAGTCACTCATCATCGGGGCCGTCACGCAACAGATCATCGAGCTCTGTCAATCCAAAGGCGAACGTTTCGGTGTTATCGATATCAACTGCCAGCCAATCAATACGCTCGATCAGGCTGTCTACGAACTCGTCCAAACTGTCGCCCAAGAAGTTGCGACGGAAGTCGGTGTTCCAGAGACTGGCGTCTCGACGAAGCGCAAGTACCGACGTCTGTACGAACTGATCAACGAGCACTACGATTCGGTCATTTTCATTCTCGACGAGATCGATCTCTTGGTCGGTCGGCGCGAAAACGACGAACCCGCATACTCGAAGCTTCTCTATCAGTTATCGCGGGCAAGTAACACGAACGAAATCGAAGGCCGCGTGTCCGTTGCAGCGCTGACGAATGATCCAAAATTCATGGAAGACATTGACGGGCGTGCCGAGAGCTCGTTCAATCCACGTGATGTCTACTTCCCAGATTACGACGCGAACCAACTGCGCGAAATTCTCGAAAATCGACGCGATGCGTTCCGTCAAAATGCTCTCGACGACGACGTGATTCCGCTCGTGGCGGCATTCGCCGCACAAAGTCACGGTGACGCACGGAAGGCGATCGACCTGTTCCGTGGCGCCGGTGACCTGGCAGACGAACGGGGAGATGAAGTGGTCACGGAGGACCACGTCCGAGAATCTCAGGAGGAGATTGACAAAGACCGGTCGCTGAAGCTCGTTGAGGGGCTTACGACACAAAAGAAGATTTCACTGTACGCAACCGCAGCCGTTGCGTATCACTCGAGTCGGACGGGTAGTTCCGTCCCAAGCCCAGTTGGATTCAAAGTTTATCAGTGGGTCACGAACGAACTCGATGCGGACCAGATGACTCGTGAAACGTACGTCAAATATGTCAAAGAACTCTCGACATACGGGTTGATTTCAACATCCCGGAAAAGCCGCGGACGAGGCGGCGGGATGTATATGGAGTTCACATTCACGGGCGATCCTGAAGCGATGATGACTCGGATTGTCGATGATACACGCCTGGAAGGAATAGCCCAGCAGGAAGAACTCCTCAGTTCAGTTGTGAATGCTCAGCTGAAAGAATTTCACGAGGAGTAAGAATCCTGGCGAGCACCCGGTGGAGGACACACTCCCCGTCTTCGATGTGTAAAGTCGAGATTGTAGCGGGGGAGAGGTCGAGAGAGTCCTGAACTGGAATCGGCGAGTCAGCGAACACGGAGCAGCCACTTCCGCATCAGATCCTTCTAACCCACTGGAAACGAGATCAAGATACGGAGTCTCATGACCCCCACCCCCCGTCATCGATGTGTAAACAGCAGGGGGTGGAAGGGAGAACTCACGTGGAACAAATCAAGAAAGTCGGGTTTAACGCCATGAGACGGTTGAAGACAAGGGAGATCGTGTATGAAGACGAGAGGCGTGATGGAGATATCCGTGATTGATTAGTCGAAGTTTCACTTCTCCTAACATTCACATCTAATCCCGGTACGGTTTCGGTTATAATGCACTACACATAAAACTTCGTCAGACAATATGCATTGCTTACAAGAATATAGATTCGACTGCGGAGACATTCTTTTTTATGTTTGTGGTCTTATCGCCGGTTTTCGCCGTTCTTCTCTCGTCACCCCCCTCCCTCCTCTCTCGGTTTTACACATCGATGACGGGGGGAGGGAGTGTGACCGTGGTTCTCTATTCGTTGCTCGGTCACTAGAAATCGGTTAGCTCCGGCTCACGTGTCCCTGCGAGTTCTCGACGAATCTCCATCCGATTCCAGCCAAGCGGTGCCAGCACCCTCTCGACAGCTCTAACGAGTTGCGTCTTGTAGTAGACGCATCGTACGACTCTACCTCCTCGTGGGCCAACGCGACCCGCTCTCGCGAACTCTTCTTGTCGCCGACGACCACGTACTCGATGTCCTGTCCCGGGCGGATGGCGAGGCCTGCTCTCGAGCCCGCTTCAGCGCCGCCACGTTCTGTGTGTTCTGCGTGTATCCCTCCAGCGGCTTGGAGACCCGAGTCCGTTCGACGAGTTGCTCGACCGGCACCGTTCCAGCGTGGAGGCGGTTGATCGCGTCCTGAAGACAGTCGAGTACGGCGTCCGGAGATCGAGTCGCATCGAGGCGTTCGAGACAGTCCTGCTGGACATCCTCGATGAACGGTGGGGTCGAGCGCTGTCGGGCTTCGATGCCCCTGATTTTGAAATTGTCGTCACCGGCGACCTTCCCAAAGTGCTTCGTCAACGCGCCGGCGTCGCTCTCGCGCTGCGGCACGAACGCCACCCAGTCGTAGTGGGCTTCGTGTTCGAACCGGATCTCTTCCTCTTCCGTGATTGCCGTCGCGAGTGCTTTGAGGTCTTCGCGGTCCTCGTCATCGACGTCAGGGTCCGGGGTCACCCAGATGGAGTCGACGATGCTGTGGACGACCCGCCAGCCGCCGGCTTCCAGTCGCTGTTTCGCCGTCAGCAGAATCTCGCGAGCGAACGCGTTGATTGCCTCGTGACACTCGATACGGCCGAACTTCGCGTTGCTGAATCCCTGATAGCCGAAGCAGGCGACGAGTATCCACTTCAGCGCTCCGGACCGTCCATCGAGCTCCGCCAGGTGGTCCTCGTCGGGGCCATCTCGACCCTTTTTGCGGCGGATGGCCGCCTTGATCTCGTCGCGAGCGTCGATGATTGGCTGTAGCACGTCGACGAGGTAACCCCGCTCGTCGCAGATCGAGTACCCGACGCCGGGGACGTCGTCGCGGTTGCTGTAGCAGTCACACCGGATGACGTCCGGCGATACGTTCCTGGTTCAGATGATGTTCGGGTAGAGGCTCGAGAAGTCGAGTTCGTGGACGTTCTCGTGGAGGCCGACCTCGGGCGCGAAAATGACCCCCGCGGTCAACATCGTGGAGCGTGCCCATCGGCTTAAAAAATTCGTGACGCCAGGAGTTCCACGGAACGAGGACGCCGCGGTCGTGAGCCTCACAGATCTGGATCGCCGTGAGGACGTTCCCAATTGATGCCCACGCGAGCTCTTGGACGGGCTTCTTTGAGCGCGACACGAGGTCGAGGACGCCGTCGAGGTTCGTCTCCCCGTAGAAGAACGTGTTTGATTCATCGATGATCGCCCGGCCGGGTACGTTGTACCGGGCCGGAGAGTGGCCAACGCGGCCGTAGCTTGAATACGTTGAGCGACTCGCGAGTTGTTGATAGTCG
>Ga0207757_100223_pt1 | contig 44593 bp, 39 predicted proteins | sample A23P3SouthBayCA_2_FD_187752 | JGI IMG/M metagenome (GOLD analysis project Ga0207757, IMG submission 187752) | Aerobic enrichment media microbial communities from Eden Landing Ponds, California, USA - A23 P3 (2) (SPAdes) | ecosystem: Environmental > Aquatic > Marine > Unclassified | place...
ATCCTCTTGGTCGATCTGGGGCATTCCGTTTACATATTGCGACATGCCATACCACTCCGTACGTAGCGTAGGAATTGTCTATATTTAACTTTGTGATATTTTTCACAGTTTTACACGTAAATTAAAGATCATTCTATAATGGTTTATGCGGTCAAACGGCGTAGTCGAGAGAGTGGGAGCGTCTACCCGCCGTTGTCGAATTTGTTCGGGTTACCGGACAGTGAGATGACCGATCATCCCCGACGCGGCGTGCGGGACGCAGACGTAGGTGTACTCGCCGGTGACCTCGAAAGTGTGTCGGTACGTCGACCCCGCATCGTTGAGCGAGAGGTGGTTGATGTCGTCGCCGGAGATGTCGTAGCTCGCGAACGGTTCGGCCCCCTCGGGGAGGGACACCGCGGAGTGGGCGTCGGGGTGCCCCGAGACGTTGTGACCGCCGGAGTCGAAGACGAACTCCACCGTGTCGCCCTGCGAGATAGCCGTAGTCTCCGGTTCGAACTGCAGACTGCCGCCCGGTCCGACCGTGATCGTCGCGTCCGCCTCCTCGGCCGGTTCCGTCGCCGTCGCCGTCTCCGTCGGTTCGGGCGTGTCGGTCGCCGTCGGTTCGGGCGTGTCGGTCGCCGTCGCCTCTCCGTCCCCGTCACCGTTGCCGCCGGAACACCCTGCGAGTCCAGCGAGGACGGTTCCACCGACCGTGGCTGCGAATTTTCGACGCGACAGAATCTCTTTCGACTGCTTTGAGGCCATCGGGACGAACTTTGGTTTCCATCTATTAAATCTGGTGAATTCACGCCAGGGACTCCCACACACGGCCGAACGTGTCCGATATACAACGTCTCGCCGAGCTCCGCCCGCAGTTTATATACCCTGCGGTGCCAAGGGGGGAGCGTGCGAGTTCGAGAGTTCCCCGTCCTCGGTGACGAGGACGAACGGACGGTCGAGGCGTTCGCAACGGGTCTCGACCGCGAGGCGGCACGCGTTCTCGCCTATCTGGTCGGCCGCGAGGAGTCGGATCGTTTCTCCGACGAGGCGGCGTCGCGGCTCGCCGTCCGCGTCGGCGTCGACCTCGGACGGGGCCGCGTCTCCGACGTACTGGGAACGCTCACGGATCTGGGTCTCGTCACCGAGACGACCGTCGATAGCGAGGCACCCGGCCGGCCGCCGAAAGGTTGGCGTGCCGTCGCCGGGCGCGACCGGACCGTCGACCGCGTCCGCGCCCTCCACGCCGACGCGTTGCTCGATCAGGCGGCCACCGTCGCCGCGACGTTCGGCGGTGACCTTCCGATCACCGACGCCGACGCGGACGCAGACGACCGCGACGCGGGCGCCCTCGACGTCGGCCTGAACTGGGAGCCGAACGGTCTCCACGCGCCCCTGTTCGGGGGCACGTACGCCGACTACGGCGTCGACGTGACGCTCACCGGCTGTCGTGGCTCCCGGGCGGCCCTCTCGGCCGTCACCGACGGCGACGTTGACGTCGGTCTCACCGGGGCGGCGACGCTTCTCCGTGCGCACGCGTCCGGGAACGACGTCGTTCCGCTGGCGCTGTACTACCAGCGGTCGATGGTCACGCTCTACACCACCCGGACGGCCTTCGGCGGCCCGCTCCGGAGCGTCGAGGACGTCCGCGGCCGCCGCGTGGCGATGCCCGCCGGCTCCGAAACCGGTGCGCTCGGCCGGCTCTTCCTGGCGCAAGCCGGCGTCGTCGACGACGTGACCGTCGTCCGCGCCGACGGCGAGGAACGGGAGGCGCTACTCGACGGCGACGCGGACGTGGCGACGGGCGTCTTCACCGACCCGCTGGAACTGGAGGCGGCCGGCTACGACGTGGACTCGGTGTTGCTCGCCGACCACTTTCCCGTCCCCGGTCCCGCCTTCGTCGTCCGCCGCGACACGCTCCGGGAGCGCCCCGACGCACTCCGGGGCTTCCTCGAAGGGACGATGGCCGGGTGGACCGCGGCCCGAACCGACCCGGAGACGGCCGTGAACGCCGTCGCCGACCGCAACGGCGCCGACGCCGCGGACGAGCGCCGAAAGCTCGACGGGGCGCTGGATCGGTTCGCCGGCGGCGACGCGGTCGAGAAGAACGGATGGGGGTGGCACTCCGCGGACACGTGGGAACGACTCCGGATCGCCCTCGAACAGGCGGCGGCTATCGACCCATGATCAGCGTCGAGGATCTCTCGGTCACCTACGGCGACCTCCGCGCCCTCGACGACGTCTCCCTCGACATCGCGGACGGCGAGTTCGTCACCGTCGTCGGGCCGTCCGGCTGCGGCAAGACCACGCTCTTGCGGACCATCGGCGGGCTGGAGTCGCCGACGACCGGTCGGGTGAGCGTCGACGGCGACGCGCCCGAGGCCGCACAGTCCGCCGCCCGCCTCGGCTTCGTCTTCCAGGATCACACGCTCCTGCCCTGGAAGACGGCCCTGGAGAACGTCACCTTCCTCCGGCGAATGGCCGGCAAGGACCCCGATCCCGAGGGGGCCCGGGACCTGCTGGCGACGACCGGTCTCGACGGCTTCGAGGACGCCCGCCCCGCCGAACTCTCCGGCGGCATGAAACAGCGTGTCGCCATCGCGCGCGCCATCCACCTCGGCGCCGACGTGTTGCTCATGGACGAGCCGTTCGGCGAACTCGACGAGATCACCCGCGACGAGATGGGCGTCGAGATCCTCCGCCTGTGGCGCGAGAACCGCAAGACCGTCGTGTTCGTTACCCACAGCGTTCCCGAGGCAGTCTTCCTCGGCGACCGCTGTCTCGTCGTCGCCGGCGACGGCACCCCCGGTCGGATTGTCGGCGAGTTCGATGTCGACCTCCCCCGCCCCCGCGACGAGTCGGTGTTCGGCTCCGAGGCGTTCGGCCGGCAGGTCGCACGGGTGCGCGGCGCGCTCCACGACGACGCATGAGCGTCGCTGGACGGCTGCCGTTTCCCGGCGTCGTCCTCCCCGTCTCGGCGCTTCTCGCCGCCGTCGCCTGCTGGTGGGCGGTCACCGTCGCCCTCGCGATCCCACCGTTTCTCCTCCCCTCGCCCGCCGCCGTCGTGGCCCGCCTCGCGGGGAACCCCGATCTCTATCTGACCAACGCCGTCGAGACGCTCCGGAAAGTCCTCGTCGGTGGGGCGGGCGGCGTCCTCGCGGGGTTCTCGCTCGCGCTCGTCGTCTGGGCGGTCCCGCTACTCGAACGGGCGATCTACCCCTACCTCGTCGCCCTGCGCGTCCTCCCGAAGATCGCCGTCGCCCCCGTCTTCCTCATCTACTTCGGCGTCGGCTTCGAGACCGCCGTCGTCTTCGTCGCCGTGATCGTCTTCTTCCCCGTCGTCGTCGGAACGGCGGCGGGACTGGACCGGACGCCGGAGACCCACCTCGACTTGCTCCGGTCGGTCGACGCGGGTCCCGTCCGAACGTTCCTCGCCGTCCGCCTGCCCCACGCCCTCCCGGACGTGTTCGCGGGCGTGAAACAGTCGGTGACGCTGGCCGTCGTCGGCGCCGTCGTCGCCGAGTGGATACTCTCGAACGACGGTCTCGGCTCGCTGATCCTCGTCGCCTCGGAGAACGTGCAGGTCGACGTGATGCTCGCCGCGCTGACCGTCCTGCTCTGTATGGGGCTCCTGCTCTACGGGGGCGTGACGCTGTGTTATCGCGCCGTCGCGTGGACCGATAGGTAGACGCGGGTGGGCGAACCGCTTCAGCCGCTACTATCGCCCCAGTCCAGCCGCCGTTCGACCGCCGCGGGGACGAGATAGAAGCCGAGACCGAGAAGCGTCAGGACGACCAGCGTCGCGAACGTGGTGCTCGTCCGGAGATACTCCGCGCTGTCGAACAGTCGGTAGCCCAGCCCGGACTGGAGGGTGAGAAACTCCGCGACGACGGTGCCGACGACGGCGAGCGCCGCCGCGAGCTTCACCCCAGCGAAGACGCTCGGCGCGGCGGCGGGCACTCGAACCCGGAGGAAGACCCGTGCCGGCGGCGCCCGCACCGAGCGAGCGAGATCGGTGTACTCCTCCGGCACCGTCCGGAGACCGTCGACGGACGCGATGGCGACCGGGAAGACCGTCATGGTGGTCACGAGCGTCGCCCGCGCGAGGACGCCGTCGCCGATCCAGAGAAACACGAGCGGCGCGATGGCGATCAGCGGCGCGATTCGGAGCGCGATCAGGTAGGGGTGGAGGATCGCCGACGCGGTCCGCGACTGGACCATCGCGAAGGCGAGGACGAGTCCGACGGCGGTTCCCCCGAACAGGCCGATGGCGGCCGTCAGCGCCGTGGTCGCCGCGGCCGCGAGCAGGCTCTCCCGGGCGGCGAACCCCGCCGCCCCCACGTCGAGCGGGGCGGGCAGGATCACCGCCGGCACGCCGGTCGTCGTCACGAACCACTGCCAGCAGCCGATCACGACGGCGGCCACGACGGCCGGCGGCCAGACGCGCCCGACGAGCCTCCGGACCGTCCCGCCGCTCACGACGGGCGTCCCGACGGACGGGAGACGCCGGTCGCTCGCCGCCATCAGACGACGTCGGTGTACGAGCCGATGTACTCGTCGTCGGTGTCGAGATACTCGTTCGTCCAGACCGACGACGGATCGACCGCGCCGCCGAGGGCGTCGGCGTCCGCGAGCGCGTCGTGGACGACCTGCCACGGTTCGCTCCGACTCCACCCCCAGCCGTGTTCGGCCACCGCGTCGCCGGTCATGAACCGCTCGGCCATCGTCTCCCACTTCCGGCGCTGCTGGTCGCGGGACTCCTCGAGGACGCCGTTCGCCTCGACGAGCAGGTCGGTCGCCTCGCCGGGGCGTCCGTGCGCCCACGCCGCGCCGCGGGCGGTCGCCCGGAGGAACGCGCGCACCGCGTCGGGGTTCTCCCCCGCCCACTCCCGATTCGTGGCGATCACGTGACCGTAGGAGGGGATCTCGTCGCCGACGGCGAGGCTGTCGACGGTAGGTCCCTGCGCTTCCGCGCTGATCGCGTCGCCGAAGACGCCGCCCGCGGCGTCGATCTCGCCCGAGAGGAGCTGTTGCACCGTGTCGTAGCCCGTATCGACCATCTCGACGTCCTCGCGGACGCCCGCCTCTTCGAGGAGGAGCGTCGTGAGCATCCGGACCATCCCCGGGCCGGTGCCGACCGTCTTGCCCGCGAGCTGGTCGACGCTCGTCAGCTCGCCGCCGAAGGCCTCGCGGGTCGAGAACACCACGGCCGGACTCTTCTGCATCACGACGCCCACCGACTGCGGCGAGAGGTCGCGACTGTTGATGTTCAACACCTGGTCGCTACTGGTGACCGCGAACTCGACGTTGCCGAGGCCGGCCTGCTTCGCCGAGAACGTCGACCCCTCGCCCGTCTCGATGGTCGAGAGCGTCAGCCCCTCCTCCTCGTAGAACCCGTTCGCCTTCGCGGCGAAGTAGGGCACGTGGAGGCCGCTCGGCTTCCAGTTGAGGAGCAGGGACGACTCGCCCGGGATCGGCGTCCCCGTCGTCGTCCCCGTCGGCGACGCCGTCCCGTCGCCGCCGCCCCCGTTCGTGCCGCCGAGACAGCCGGCCAGTCCACTCGCGCCCACGCCCGTGGCCGCGAGAAACGCTCGCCTCGTCGGAGTCCGTCGCATACGCGGCTATCAGGACACTGTTAATATAAAAATTCCGGTGAAACGTTTATTAACTAACTCCCAACTCGTCCTCCGGTGGGGACCACTCGAACTCCAGTTCCAGCTCCAGCTGGCGGTGTGTCTCGCCGACGAACTCCACCTCGACCTCGATGGGTTCGTCGAACTCGAAGGGGATCTTCCACTCGTCGGTCGAGATGGTGAGGCGGGGCTCGGACTCGATCTGGTCGGCGAGGTCCCGCAGGAACGCCGCGGTCGATTCCCTGGAGAGTCGCACCTCCCGCTCGAAGTAGCCGTCGGTGACTGTCCGTGTCCCGTCGTTCGCATCCGGCAAGTCGGCCATAGGGTAGCTATAGAGGAGAGGGATAAAATAGTGTGCGCCCCTAGACTCGCTGACCGATGTCTCTGTTCGACGTTCTCGGGAGCAAGGCGCGCCTGCAGATCATCCGCGAACTGGCGACCGACCCCCGATACGTCTCCGAGCTCGCGGAGCGGGTCGGGATGGACGGCAAGACCGCCGTCCACCACCTTTCGACGCTGGAAGAGGCCGGCATCGTCGAGAGCTACCGGACCAGCCGGCGGAAGTACTACCGTCTGACCAAGCGGATCGAACTCCGGGCGTCACCGGAGCCCGACCCCATGTTTCTGCTACACGCCGACGAGGTAGAGGACGGCGACTGAGCGGCCGGTCGTTCACTCCCCGACCGGGAGCGTGGCGAAAAACTGGATGTTGATGGCGAGATAGAGGATGTACATCCCGAGCAGTAGCGCCCCGTGACGCCGAGTCAGCTCGCCCTTCCAGAGCAAGTATCCCGACAGTCCGGTGAAGACGAACAACGTCGGGAGATGGAAGAAGACGGTCTCCCACCGGAAGTTGATGGTTCCGACCAGGCCGATGATGCCGACGTTGGCGGTGACGAAAAAGAGGAGGCTCCCGATGACGCCCCCGACCGCGACGTCGTAGTAGCCCAGTCGCAGCGGTTCGAGTATCAACAACAGGTCGTCGAGCGTGAGCAGCACCGTCACCAGCGTGACGCCGATGAATGTCCCCGTGAGGTTCCACGTCGCCTGTATCCCCTCGACGCCGGTGGCGGCTCCCTCCGCCCCGACGACGATGCCGCCGATTCCGACCAGCAACATCGTGGGCCAGAACCACTTGAGCTCGGTCAGCCGCCGGATCGGATCGGGCACGTACGACGGTACGCTGGCCTCGCCCTGCCCGTCGGCCGTCGCGATGACCTCTTTCACTTCGTCGGACTCCATGAACGTTCGGTCCATCCGGTTTTCCCGCACGAGGATGTACGCGAAGATGATCACGTACATGAAGATGAACATGACCGAGAGCGCGGGCGTCAGCGACCCGGATAGCAGTGGCGGTATCAGCAACACCGGGGAAGCGACCATCATCAGCAAGTAGTCTTTCGGCACGTCAACGACGAACGGCACTGCCATGGCACCGAGTGCGAGCGTCATGCCGAAGATGGACACCGAGTTGCCGATAGCGAGGCCGAACGCCACGTTCTGCATCTCCGCGAATCCAGTGAACAGCCCGAAAGCGACGTTGTCGAACTCCCACCCCGAGAAGATGACCGCGAGGACGAACGCCGAGATGCCGAACCGGAGCGCCGTTCGGATCAGCGCGTGGATCAGGAGTTCGATGCTCGCGAGCAGAATCAGCGACCCCACCAGCAACGTTGCGACGGCCGTCGCCCCGGACACTTCGAGCAGTTCACCCTCCTCGCCTTCTTCTCCGGCTTCCTCCTGGGCCGCGACGAGCCCAGTCCCCACCGACGAAAGCAGTAGTAGCGCGACCAACACGACGCCTAGCCGACGATTCGCGAATCGCATCGACGGCCGTTACGGGTGCCCCTCCTTATGTCTCCCCATCCGTGTAGCTCGATACATTGAATTATTATACATACAGCGATTCGAGCGGGCGCACGCTTCTACTCGGGCGTTCACGACGCCGGACGAGCGTGTACCATCGTTCACCGTACTCACACCGTGTACGACTGTTCGTCGTACGCGGCTACCCCAGAACGGAGGTATAAGACCCCGTTCTCCTACGGAGGGGACGAATGCCATCTCACGGACGAACTGTCGTCGGCGTCGTGTTGCTCCTCTCACTGCTGGTCGCCTCTCCCGCGGCCTCGGCGGTCGCGGACGATCTCGGTGTGAGCGGTCCGGTCGACCTCGTCGGTGCGCAGGAGGAAGGCGAGGAGGTCGGTGAAGAAGGCGAAGAGGGTGAAGAGGAGGAGGGCGGTATCGAGGGCGCCATCGAGGGCTTCATCGAGGCCCAGGGGACCATCGGGGCCGTCATCGTCCTCCTCGGGGGGGTACTGCTCCTGACGGCGTGTACGGAGAAGCTCATCAGCTACCTCGCCCGCGCGTCGCTCAACATGAAGATGTCGCTGTTCGCGCTCGCGATCATCTTCACCGGCTTCGAGTTCGACGACACGATCCTGGCGCTCGTACTCTCGGGCGGCGGGCTAGAAGAGGCGGCGCTCGGAACGGCGCTCGGCACGGGGCTGGCGATCATCGGTATCACGCTCGCCGTGGCGGCGATCATCAAGCCGTTCCCGGTCGACCTCCCCAACGACTACATCGCCATCTTCGGACTCGCGCCGCTGATCCTCGTCCCGTTCGTCCTACTCGGGACGCTGACGTTCGTCCACGGCGTCGTCCTGACGTCCTTCTTCGTGTTCGCGTTCGCGTACTTCATCGTCCGCGAACGGCAGCGCGACATCCCGGTCTTCCGCAACACCGAACTCGGTCAGGAACTCGAAGACTTGCGGACCGACGGCGGGATGGCCCGGCCCAGTTCGGTCGAGGAGATCCCCGAGGATCGCATCCTCGGTGACCTCGCCAACTCCGGTCTCGTGTGGGTCGGTCTCTCCATCGTCGCCCTCGCGGGCATCGTCTTCGCCGCGATGTTGCTCGAAGGCGGCTCCGAGGTCGTCATCGAAGGGTTCGGCATCGAGGAGACCGTCTTCGGGGCGACCTTCCTCACCCTGATCCTCACGTTCGAGGACATCATGCTCACCATCGAACCGGTCCGGCGCGGCTTCCCGGAGATCGGCGTCGGCAACGTCATCGGGAGCGTGCTGTTCTCGGTCACCGGCAACATCGGCGTCATCATGTTCCTCAGCGAGGTCAACATCTCGTCGTCCGTGCTGACCTTCCACCTCCCGGCCATGATCGTCGTGACCGCGCTGGCGGCCTACTTCTTCTACCAGGGGGAGATGAAGCGCTGGCACGGCTACCTGCTCGGCGGACTCTACGTCGCCTACTGGGTGATCGCGCTCGTCGTGTTCAGCGGCGTGCCCATCGGCGAGTAGTCGGCTTCGCCCGACGCTCCTTCGGGGCGTGGCCCGGCGCGCAACGCCTATGTCGAGCGAGCGGGACGAACTATGCGGAGCGTACCCATGCCACACACACCCTACACGGACGGCGGTGTCGAGGTCGAGCGTTACGCCGAGTTCGAGGAACGGGCGGGTAACCCCGCCGTGACGCCGGACGGCCGGCTGATCGTCAGCAACCACCCGTTCCCCCACGGCGATCCGCCGGAGTACCGCGTCGTCGAGTACGTCGACGACGGCACGGTCCGGCCGTTTCCGAACGAAGCCTGGAGCACGCCCCCCGGCGACGACGGCGTCGGCATCCACTCCCTGATCGGGCTTCGAGCGGACCCCAACGGGATCGTCCGCATCCTCGACATCGGCGACGCCGAAGCGGGTCACCTCCCCAAGCTCGTGTCGTGGGACACGACCACCGGTCGACTCCACCGCGTCGATCACGTCCCGGCGCACGCGACGACCGAACTGTCCTTCATGCAGGACTTCGCGTACGACGCGGTGCGGAACGCGATCTACGTCGCGGATCTGGGGCTGAGCGAGGACCCGGGCGACGCCGGCAAGCCCGCGGTCGTGGCGCTCGATCTCGACACCGGACGGACCCGGCGGGTGATCGCGGACCACCCGAGCGTCCTCCCCGAGGACGGCGTCACGCCCGTGATGGAGGGCGAGCCGGTGGTTCAGGAGAACGCGGCGGGCGAGTTCGAACCGATCAGTGCCGGGCTGGACGGCATCACCATCGACCCCTCGTTCGAGTGGGTCTACTACTGTGCGATCACGAGCGAGAGCGTCTATCGGATTCGAGCCGCGGACCTGCTCGACGAGTCGCTTTCGGACCCCGACTTGGACGAACGGATCGAACGGTACGGCGACAAGGAGATCTGTGACGGCATCACGGTCGACACCGCGGGGAACGTGTACGTTACGGACATGACGAACAACGCCATCGGCGTGACGCGCCCGTCCGGCGAGTACGAACTCCTCGCCCGTGACGACGAGCAGTTCCTGTGGCCCGACGGCTTCTGCTGTGGGCCGGACGGCCACATCTACTTCACCGTCACCCAACTCCACCGCGCCCCGCCGTTCAACCGTGGCGTCGAGGAGTCGTACACGCCGTTCAAACTGTTCCGGTTCGAGAGCCTCGCCCCGGTTACCGTCGGTCGATAGCGGTCGGCGAGCGACTCCCTCACATCAGGTAGTTCGCGACCCAGTAGGCGGCGTACGCCCCGAGGAGCAGGACGCCCGTCCCCCGGCCCACCTTCCCCCGGTAGAAGGCGGCGGCGACGACGAGCAACGTCCCGAAGAAGAACGGCCAGTGGACGGTCATGACCATCCCGGTCGTATCGAGGGGCTGGACCATCGCGATCAGCCCCGCGTTGGCGCTGACGAAAAACAGCATGCTCCCGACGACGTTGCCCACGCCGATGTGGGGGCGTCCGCGCCGCACCGGTTCGACGGTCAGGAACAGCTCCTCCAGCGACGCGATGAAGCTCATGACCGTCGCGCCGAAGGCGAGACCGGTCACGCCCAGCAGCGCGAGCAGTTCCTGTGCGCCCTCGACGGCGAGTTCGGAGCCGACGGTCATGCCGACGGCGGCGACGACGGCGATTCCGAGAAACGCCGCGCCCTCGTACCGTTCGGGGACGTACTCCTCGACGAGGTCGTCCACGTCCAGGTCGAGGTCGAAATCGAACCACTCCTCGTCCTCGTCGATCCCCGTCTCCCGCTCCTCCTCCATGATCTCGACCTCCTCGGCCGAGAGGTATCGGGTGTCGGTGTACCGTTCGAGCGTGTAGATGATCGCGAGATAGGGGACGAACGTCGCGGTGAGGATCGCTCCGTCGAACCGCGACAGCGTGCCGTCGAGCGCGAGACCGAAGAAGAGAAACGGGGCGAGAAGCGTGATCCCCAGGTAGTTCCGGGGCACGTCCGTCTCGAAGGGAACGAGCACGCCGGCGAGACCCACGGCGGCGCCGAGGATGAAGAGAGCTTCACCGAAGACGGTGCCGAGCGCCAGACCGGGCAGGTCGTCGTACGCCGCCGCGATGCCCAGGATCACGTTTTCGAGGTCGGTCCCCGCCAGGACGACGGTGAGGAAAAAGCCGGAGACGCCGAGCGCGAGCGCGCCCTCCGCCACCGCCTCGATAAACGTCTCGACGCTCACGATGACGACGACGACGCCGACCAGAAACAGCACGACCGAAACCAACTCTCCAGACAGTCCGAGCACCATGGCGCTTGGCGGGGGATGCGAATGGCCCCACATAAACCCCCGAGACACTGTTCGGCTAGTCTACAGGTTCGAGGCGTGATCCCCGCCGTCGACGGGGATGGCGGCGCCGTTGACGTAGCTCGCTCGCTCGGAGCAGAGGAACGCGACCACGTCGCCGAACTCCTCGGGCTGGCCGATTCGCTCGGCCGGGTTGCCGGCGCTCCACTCGGCGAGTCCCGTCTCGTAGTCGGGGTAGTCGCCGCGCTCGACCCCCTGGTCGACGAGTTCCTCGATCCGGGGTGTCTCGTGGGTACCCGGCAACACCGTGTTCGCGCGCACGTCCGGCGCGAGCTCCTCGGAGAGCGTCTTCTCCAGCCCGACGACGCTCATCCGTACCGAGTTCGACAGCACGAGACCGTCGATAGCCTCCTTGACGCTCCCGGAGGTGACGTTGACGATGGTGCCGCCGCCGTCCTTGAGGTGCGGGGCCGCCTCGCGGACCAGTCGGACGACGCTCATCACCAGCAGGTCGTAGGCCTCGTACCAGTCCTCGTCGGTGGTGTCGAGGAAGGGACCGCTCGGCGGGCCGCCGGCGCTCGTCACGAGGTGATCGAGACCGCCGAACGCCTCGACGGTTCGCTCGACCAGCGCCGTCACGTCGTCGGGGTCCGTAATGTCTCCCTGTACGCCGACAACCTCGCCCGTCGCCGCCTCTCGAATCTCCGAGACTGCGGCGTCGAGACGGTCCGGGTCGCGACCGTTGACGACGACGTTCGCGCCCTCCGCGGCGAGCGCCGCCGCCGACGCCTTCCCGAGACCGCTGCTGGAGGCCGACACCAGTGCCGCGTTGCCGTCGAGTCCGAGATCCATGTGCCGAAGTGCCACGCCGGCACCCAAAGAGCCACCGGAGCCGGAAATCCACTCGTCGCCACCCCGAAGAGTTATCAATAGATATTCATATCTAGTGAGCCATGTCCGGGACCTCGGACGAGCATATCGACCGAAAGGCCGTCGTCCTCGAGTACTTTCGCCGGCTTGATCGTGGCGACGACGTCCTCGAACCGTTCGCCGACGACGCTCGCGTCTTCTACCCGAAGTGGGGGATCGCTACCGGTCTCGACGAGATCGGGGAATTGTTCGGCGACGTCGCCGAACTCGTGGCGTCGATGTCACACGACTACGAGACGTTCAACTACGTGATCGACGGCGACACCGTCGTCGTGGAGGGGACGAGCACCGGCGAGACCGCCGAGGGGACCGAGTGGCGACCGGACGGGACGCCGGGCGGCGGTCGCTGGTGTGACGTCTTCGAGGTTCGGGACGGGGAGATACAGCGGCTCTTCATCTACCTCGATCCGGACTACGCGGGCACGGATACGGGCCAGTACCCCTGGCTCTGACGGTCGCGAGACGGCTCAACAGCCACGGACGAACGCGCGGAGTTCCCGGTTGAATCGGTCCGGCGCCTCCCAGAACGGCGAGTGCCCCGTCTCCGGGTACAGCGACCGTTCGGCGTCGTCGACGAGGTCCACGTATCTCTCCGCCGCCTCGGGGAGGACGACGGCGTCTTCGGTTCCGTGTGTCACCAGCACCGGCACGTCGAGCGCCGCGAGTTCCGTCTCGTGGGTGACCGTCCGGTCGCGGAGCCCCTCACGGACGTGTGGCGGGACGACGACGTTGTATCCCAGCATGTAGTAGCGATCCGCCGGCGAGAGGTCCTCGTGCACGCACAGATCGACGAACGCCCGCATCGTCTCGACGGACTCCGCCGCGTCGGTCGACACGAACCCGGGGAGGAGGTCGAGATACGCCCTTCCGAGCAGTTCGGTCGCCGCCTCGGTTCCAATCGACGCCACGGCACTCACGAGGCTGATGCCGGCGAGGCGGTCGGTCCCGTACGCCTCGACGTAATCGAGGACGGCCAGCCCGCCGTACGACCAGCCGACCATAACGACGTCCGCCAGTTCCAGCGTCTCGATCACGGCACGAACGTCTTCGGCCCACAGTTCGGAATCGGCGTAGGCGTCGTGTGGCTTCTCGGAGTCGCCGTGTCCCCGACAGTCCATCGCGACGAGCCGACAGTCGTCGGTGAGGTCGGCGTCGAACTGTTTCCGCCAGCACAGCGAACTCTGCGAGAAGCCGTGGACGAACAGCACCGGCCGGCCACTCCCCGTCTCGGTGACGTGCAGGGACACGCCGCCCCCGCCGTCGATGGTGTGTGTTCCCATGCTGACGGAGTGTGCGGGCGATTTCTCTTGGCTCTTCTGCCGATGCGGCCCCCCGTCGGTACCGTGGTCGGGGATTATGTATCGGGACGGACTACTACACACGATGCGCTTGGGACAGTTCAGCACGACGGCGTCAGCGAGACCGTGGTGTGGGGCTATCGTGGACGGTGACACCGTGATCGACCTCCCGGAGGCGGGGGACGCGGCCGGGGTCGATCTCCCGCGGAAACTGTCGACGCTGCTCGACCAGTGGAACTGGGCGGAGAAGGTCTCGATGGCGGTCGAGTACGCGACCGAACGCGGGACGGCACGCACCGATCTCGACGCACTCCACCGCCACGCCCCGGTGACCGATCCGGGGAAGGTCGTCTGTGTGGGGTTGAACTACGAGGACCACGCCAGGGAGGGCGACCACCCGATTCCGGACGAACCGGTGCTGTTCTCGAAGTTTCCGACGGCGGTCGTCGGTCCCGACGACGAGATCACGTGGGACCCGACGTACACCTCGAAGGTCGACTACGAGGCCGAACTCGTCGTCGTCGTCGGCCGGGAAGCCCGCGACGTGCCGGCCGCGGACGCGTGGGAGTACATCGCCGGTCTCACCGTCGGCAACGACGTGTCGGCGCGCGACCTGCAACACGGCGACGGGCAGTGGGTCCGCGGCAAGAGCCTCGATACGTTCGCCCCGACCGGCCCGGAGTTGGTGACGCTGGACGAGGTCGACGACCCCCACGACCTCGACGTCTGGACGGAACTCGACGGGGAGCGACTGCAGGACTCGACGACCGCGAACTTCATCTTCGGGCTCGACGAACTGGTCGCCTTCTGCAGTCGGGCCTTCACGCTCCGCCCCGGCGACCTCATCTTCACCGGCACGCCCCCTGGCGTCGGGGTGTACCGCGAGCCGCCGATCCTCCTCGACGACGGTGACCGCGTGACGGTCGGCGTCGAGGGACTCGGCGAACTCACCAACGACTGTCGACACCGGTAGCTACACGTCGAACCCGAAGACGTCTCGGGGATTCTCGAAGACGACCTGCCGGATGTCGTCCTCGTCGATGCCGAGCCGGTACAGCTCGAAGACGGTTCGTTTCACCGAGAACACCTCCGTCCGGAGGACGTTCGCGCAGTCGGTATCGACCATGACGCGGTCGGGACCGTGCTCGCGGATGGTCGCCGCCACGTCCGCCGCGTCGACGCCGGTGAGCCAGGGGTAGCCGACCGTGAAGCTCGCGTAACAGTCCGTCTCGTCCATCAGATAGTCGATGTTGTTGGCGTCCGCGTGCGAGGCGACGATCCGATCCTGTGACAGCCCCGCGTCCGCCGCCGCCTCCATGTCGAGTTTCACCGCGTCGAGCGCCGGGTCGTCGCCGGTGAGAACGGGCTCCCCCGAGAGGTCGAGGTTCTTCTCGTAGCCGGGAATCCCCACTCCCTCACGGTACTGCGGCGTGTCCGTCCCGGGGTTCGGCGTGTGGAGGATGATCGGGAGTTCGTGGGTGTCCGCGAGCGCCATCTGCGCTTCGACGACGCCGAGCTGTTCGTCGACTCCCCACGATTCGACGTGCTGTGCCGGCGTCACGCCGGTTTCACCGAGCGCCACGACGTCGTCGAGTCGGCAGTAGTGGTCCATCCGCTCCAGCAGTTCGTCGGGGTTCGTGACGCGAACCCCGGTGTGGACGCCGAGCGCGAGACCGACGTCGAAGAAGTGGTTCCGTTCGATGGCCCGCTTGCGGTTGACGACGTCGTCCCACAGGAAACGCACGTCCTCGGCGGCGACCGGTTTGTACGGCGTCCAGTGGTAGCCCGACGCGACCGTGACCATCGCTCGACAGCCGGCGATGGCGTAGCGTTCGCGATCCTGCCACGACAGCGTCTGTGCGTGGTTGTGGCCGTCGATCCACGGGAGCGTGAGCAGCGACGACGGCGGATCGAACGACTCGTCGTCGAGAAACGCCTCGTCGGTGGCGCGTCGGGTCGGGTACTCCGAGGACATACTGGAACCACGGTTTACGTCGCCTTGAAGCTTCTAGACGCGGCTACCGGCGGTGCGAACCGGACTGCGGGCGAATTTAGCAGAAACAATTATTAAGAAGTCTTCCGAGAGGTATGCTGGATGACATCATGCCAGACGTACCCGGAATTCACCACGTGACGGCGTTCTGTGACGATCCGCAGGAGAACTACGAGTTCTTCACCGACGTCCTCGGACTTCGGTTCGTCAAACGGACGGTCCGGTTCGACGTACCGGAGAAGATCTACCACCTCTACTACGGTGACGAGATGGGGACCCCTGGGACCGTGATCACCTACTTCCCGATGACGAACATGCCCATGGACGAGGGGGTGGTTGGCAAGGGGATGATGAGCGCGGTCGGTCTGACGATTCCGGACGGCTCCGTCGGCTACTGGACGGATCGGTTCGAGGACCACGACGTCGACTACACCGTCGAGGAGCGCTTCGACGAAACGGTCGTCGGCTTCACCGATCCCGACGGCGTCCCGTACGAACTCGTGACCGGCGAATCGGAGATCGAGCCGTGGACCGAGGGCAGCGACGTGCCCGCCGAACACGGCATCCGCGGGATGTTCAACACGACCGTCCACTCGCGCGACCCCGCGGGGACGATGGACGTCCTGGAGGTGATGGGCTGGGATCGCGTCGGGGAGGCGACCCACCCGCAGGCGGGCGACCGCATCCGCTATCGTGCGCCCGAGGGATCGCCGTGTGCCGACACGGTGGACGTCCTCATCCGACCGAACGCTCCCGAGGGCGTCATGGGGGTCGGGACGTTCCTCCACGTCGCGTTCCAGGTCGAGAACGACTGGGAGCAGGACCGCGTGAGCGACGTCCTCCGCGAGAACGGATACATCACCACGTCGACGAAGGATCGCGACTACTTCCACTCGCGGTACATCACCGAACCCGGCGGCGCGATCTTCGAGTACGCGACGATGGGTCCCGGCTTCACCCTGGATCAGGAGCCGGCCGCGTTCGGCGAGGAGCTGAAAGTGCCGGACTGGCTCGACGTCGACGTCGAGCGGATCGAGGAGATGCTCCCGCCCCTCGAGACGAACTAGTCCGGCTCCGGCCGGTTCGTTCCTCGGCTCCCAAACGGTAAAGTCGGTCCGCCCCCGGAGAGTGGACATGAACCGGCAGGCCGGAACCGGGTGTTCGTCCCCCGTCGCCGGGACGCATCCATGAGTCTCATCGCCGTCGTCGACCTCGTTCACCCCGACCTCGCCCTGACGCCGACGATTCGGTCGACCGACGCCGACGTGCAGGTGGTCTCCCACACCGCGACCGATCCCGAGACGGGAATGTTCTTCTTTCTCGTCGAGACCGACTCGTTCCCGGCGTTCGAAGCCGCCCTCGAACGCGACCACACCGTCGCGGAGTCGATGCTCGTCGCCGAGGCGTCGACGACGCGCATCTACCGCCTCCGCCACACCCAGGGCACGAAGCTCATCTCGCCGCCGACGACGAAGATGGGCGGACTCATGCTCGAAGCCGAGAGCACGGATCGGGGGTGGTCCGTACGGATGCAGCTCCCCGACCGCGAGACGCTCGGTAAGCTCTGGGAGCACTGCGACGACGAAGGGATCGAGTTCGACCTCGGGCACATCTACTCGCTCGACGAGTTCGCCGTCGACGACCGGGTGGGTCTCACCGACGCCCAGCGCGACGCCCTCCTGACCGCCTACGAGGCGGGCTACTTCGAGGAACCCCGGGGCACGTCGCTCCAGGCGCTCGCCGAGGAACTCGGCATCTCGCCCACCGCCGTCGGCGGTCGCATCCGCCGCGGCACCGCCCGACTCATCGAGCGGACGCTCGTCGACGAGTGATAAACACCTCAGGTGAGACACCCGTGGAGTCAATCGCGTCCCCGCCGACTCCCAGTTATGAGCACTGCTACCACGAACCGGGGTGAGATCCATCACGTCCACCACGACGGGGACGGTCCCCTGAGCGACACCCTCGTCGACGCCGTCGCCGACCTCACCGACACCGCGCCGGCCGACCTCCCGCCGCTCGAAACGCGGATCAACGTCGCGGCGCTCGATCACCTGTGGGAGACGGCGGCCCCCGAACGTCCCGCCGCCGGCTGTCTCACCTTCACGTACGGTGGCTACGTCGTCGTCGTCCGCAGCACCGGGACCGTGCTGTTGCGCGAGGCGGAGCCGTCAAAATGATACTCGTCTCGATATATACACCTATTACTATGAAATTCGATACGTATGGGTGGGCGTAGCTAATCGCAAGACGCAGGTGACTATTCGTCGACCTTCCCGGTCAGATACTCCGACACCCGAAATCGCTCGAAAATGCCCTCTATAGGCCGTAAATCATCGAATATCTCACATTCTCCGACGATTCGGATACTTCAGTCTGACAATCCTATCTTTCTGTCAGTAGTTGCGCTCGTCCCCGCTATCCGTGCAGCCGTTCGCGACGCCACGTCTCGGTGTCACCCACCTGGTTGAAGGTGTAGATGTGGAGACCGCGGATGCCGTAGTCGGGGTCGGCGGCGTAGGGAGCGAGACCGTCGACGAGGGCGTCGGGGGTGTACTTCCCGCGCGATCCGACGAGCTGGCGGACGAACCCGAGGATGCCGCTCGTCTTCCGCAGGAAGCGAACCGAGTCGCCGACGCCGACCTTCTGGGAGATGTTCAGCAGGCGCTGGTACTTCATCACGCCCGGAATCCCCACCTCGACGGGGAGGTCGATCCCGCGGTCGCGAATCGTCTCGATCCACCGCGCGACCGCCTCGGGATCGTAACAGAGCTGGGTCGTGACGTACGTCGCGTAGGGCGCCTTCCGCTCCATCGCCTCGGCCAACGTTCGGTCGTCGAGGAAGTCGTGGCCCTCGGGGTAGCCGGTGATACCCACCTCCTCGAACGCGTGTCCGAGGTCGTCGAGCGCCACGAGGAGTTCGTACGCCGACTCGAACTCGCCGACTGGCTCCTCGCGGTCGCCCCCCGGCACGAAGATGTCGGTGACGCCCGCCTCGGCCAGCCGTCGAGCGATCCCGTCGAGATGGTCGTCGTCGCGGACGTATCGCGCTGCGACGTGCGGGATGGGGTCGTAGCCGCGGGCGGCCGCCTTCTCGCTCCACTCGACGGTGGCGTCGAGACCGAGTTGCGGCGAGGCCGTGACGGCGATCTGTGCCCCGTCCGGGAGCTGTTCCATCTGCCCGTCGAAGCTGTCGAACGGCATCAGTTCGAAACGCGGCTCGCTGAGCAGGCTCGATACGCCGGCGGGTTTCGATCCAGTGAGAGACATGTCGTGGGTGGTGTCGGTGGTACGGTCTCGCGGTGGTTAACTCCGTCCCCGAGTCGTCACTCTTCGCGCTCTTTCCGGGCGTTCAGCTTCGCCTGTTCGCGAGCGCTCGGGTTCACCGACTCCTTGAACGGCACCTCGGCGACCGTCGCGTACGCCGGTTCGCCGTCGTCCTCGGCGTACTCGCCGGGCAGGTGGACTTCGAACTCCAGGTCGAGGTCGTGCTCGTAGATCTCGTCGTTGAGCAGCGCGTCGCTCTCCGCCTCCAGTTTCTCGGCCGGGACGAAGCCGAGACCGATGTTCGTTTCGAGATCCGGATTCCACCACGGCGAGGTCATGTAGCCACACTCCTCGCCGGTCTCGGGGTCGGAGACGATCCAGAAGTCCGGCGCGTAGTCGCGGATCGGTTCGCCGGCGATCTTCAGCCCCACCAGCTTCAGGTTGAACGGGTACTCGCCGTCCTCGATCAGTTCCTTCTGGCGTTCGAGCTCCGTTTTCCCGACGTAGTCGCCGTCCTTGTCGTCGGGCACCTGGTAGCCGAGGTTGACCTGGAACGGCGACGTCTCGTGGTCCATATCCTGCCCCCACGAGAGGATGCCGGCCGCGATCCGGCGGTGGTGGCCGGGTGCGATCTGGCGGCCGCCGTGCGCTTTGACCGTCTCCATCACCGGGTCCCAGACGCGCTCGGCGTTCTTGGACGCCTCCCGCACGTAGATCTCGAAGCCCTTCTCGCCGGAGAACCCGGTCTGGCTCACCAGCACGTCACAGCCGTTGATCTCCGCGTCCAGCAGCCCGTAGTAGGGGATGTCGCTCACTTCCTCGCCGACGACCTCGACCATCACGTCCTCGGAGAGCGGTCCCTGAATCTGCATCGGCGCCACGTCGATCTCGTCGATCTCGACGTCGAAGTCCATGCCGACGTTGACGCCCTGGAGCCACTGCATGAGCGTCGAGTCCGAGATGGAGAACCAGAACTCGTCTTCCGCGACCCGCAGGAGGATCGGGTCGTTCAGGATGCCGCCGTCCTCGTTACAGAGGATGACGTACTTGCCGTGCATCGGTTCGATCCCCGTCGCGTCCCGCGTGATCACGTAGTCGGTGAGCGCCTCGGCGTCCGGCCCCTTCACGCGGATCTGGCGCTCGACGGCCACGTCCCACAGCGTCACGCTCTCGGTCAGCGCCTCGTACTCCTTCATCGCGCCGCCGTCTTCCGGCTCGACCAGTCCGCGCGGGTGGTAGATCCGGTTGTAGACGGTACAGCGCCACGCACCCTCCTCGTTGAACGACTTGTCGAAAAAGGGCGACTTGCGAACGCGGGTCGAGACGAGCATCTCGATGCCGGGGTCGCCGGTCTGGCGGAGATTCCGCGGGAGCGTTCGGTCCGACTGATCGATCTCCGGGTGGTTCGGGTGGGATTCGTGCGTCGAGGAGTCGTTGTTCGTCATCGACTGTGACGGACGCCCGCCGTCCCCATAAGGCTGGACCACAGCTATCTCGCACGTATAAGAGGGGTGGGCGGATTCACGCCGTCTCCTTAACACGTATAGCTTTGTTAATCAGGTCGATTCGACCGTCGGTCGCGGCGGCCCAAGCATCAATATCCTCCCCGTCGAAGGGGGGGTCATGCATTCGAGCGACGAGCGACGCGATGCCATCGTCGTCGGCGTCGGCGGGATGGGCAGTGCGACCGCGTACCACCTCGCGGACCGCGGGGTCGACGTGCTGGGCCTGGAGCGGTTCGACATCCCCCACACCGAAGGCTCCTCCCACGGCGTCACGCGCATCATCCGGCGGGCGTACTACGAACACCCCTCTTACATCCCGCTGATCGAGCGGGCGTACGACCTCTGGGACGACCTGGCCGACGAGACGGGGCGGCCGGTGATCCACCGCACCGGCTCCATCGACGCCGCTCCGCAGGGGAACGTCGTCTTCGAGGGGTCCCGCCGCTCCTGTGAGGAACACGACATTCCCCACGAGGTGCTGACGGGCGCGGAACTGAACGAGCGGTTCCCCGGCTACGAACTCCCCGACGACTACCGCGCGCTCTACCAGGAGGACGGCGGGTTCGTCGTCCCCGAACAGGCCATCGTCGGCCACACCGAGGCGGCGCAGGCGGCGGGCGCCGAGATCCGCGCCCGCGAGGGCGTCCGGGACTGGGCGACGACGCCCGACGGCGGCGTCCGCGTCTGGACGGACCGGGACACCTACGAGGCCGACCGCCTCGTCCTCGCGGCGGGGGCGTGGAACTACAAACTCGCGGACGCGCTCGACGGACTGGCGGTCCCCGAGCGACAGGTGCTCGCGTGGTTCCAGCCCGAGACGCCCTCGCTGTTCGAGCCCGAGCAGCTCCCGGTCTGGAACGTCGAGACGCCCGAGGGGCGCTTCTACGGCCTGCCCATCTACGACGTCCCCGGCTTCAAGCTGGGGAAGTACCACCACCTCGACGAGTCGGTCGACCCCGATCACTACGACACCGACCCCGGTCCCGCCGACGAGGTGCTCCTCCGTGACTTCACCGAGAAGTACTTCCCCGAGGCCGCCGGGCCGACGATGCGGCTGGCCACCTGTATGTTCACCAACTCCCCCGACGAACACTTCATCCTCGATACGCTGCCGGACCACCCGCAGGTGGTCGTCGGCGCGGGCTTCTCCGGCCACGGCTTCAAGTTCGCGACCGTCATCGGCGAGATTCTCGCCGACCTCGCGGCCGACGGCGAGACGGACCACCCTATCGAGATGTTCCGCCTGGACCGCTTTTAAACGTCGCAGGTGAGCAACCCCGAGGTTTTTGCCGCGCTCGGTCCATCATCGGACGTTCTATGCGTACCGATACCACACTCCCCTCGTCCGCGGAGACGGTGATCGTCGGCGCCGGGGCGGTCGGCTGTAGCGTCGCCTACCACCTCTCCGAACTCGGCGCCGAGGACGTCGTCGTCGTGGACCAGGGACCACTCCCCGTCACCGGCGGGTCGTCCACCCACGCGCCGGGGATCATGTTCCAGACGTCGCCGTCGAAGCTCATGACGAAGACGGCTCACTACACCAGTCGCCTCCTCGACGGCGCCGGCGTCTACGACGAGGTCGGCGGCATCGAGGTGGCCCGCTCCGAGGCGCGGATGGACTTCCTCCAGCGACGCGCCGAGCACGCCACCGCCTACGGCCTGCCCGACCCGCAACTCCTCTCGCCGGCGGAGGTGACCGACCACCTGCCGCTGGTGAACGAGGACGAGATTCTCGGCGGCTACTACTCCCCGACCGACGGCCGGGTCGACGGCGTCGCCGCCCTCCAGTGGTACGTCGAGGAGTCGGACGCGGACTTCTACGGCCACACGTCGGTCGCCGACTTCGACGTCTCCGGGGGCGAGGTGTCGGCCGTCGAGACGGATCGGGGGCGGATCGACTGTGACCGGTGCGTCCTCGCGACGAACAACTGGGGGTACAAGACGGGGAAACTGGCCGGTCTCGACCTGCCCATCGCGCCTGTCGAACACCAGTACGCCGTCACGGAACCCCTCGACGAACTGGCTGACTCGGAGCCGACCGCCCGCGTCGACACCGCCGAGATGGAGGTGCCGGGGGATCACGCCATCGCCGACGCCATGAGCAGGGGACCGACCCGCCCGGTCGGCCGCGATCAGGATCACTCGCTGTACTTCCGCACGCACGGCGACGCCCTCGGTCTCGGCTCGTACAACCACGAGTCGCTGACGGTCGATCCCGACTCGATGGGCGGCAACACGGAACGACGGCAGGCGTCGGTCCGCGAGTTCACCGACGAACACTGGGAACGGGCGACCCACCCCGACCGCGACAAATCGCCCGAGCAGGCGTTCGAGGAACTGCTCCCCGTCACCGAAGGGAAAGCGTTCGACGCGACGGAGAACGGCATCTTCGTGTTCACGCCCGACGGGATGCCCGTCCTCGGCGAGACGAACGCGGTGGACGGCCTGTGGACCGCCCTCGCCATCTGGTGGACCCACTCCGGCGGCTACGGCAAGATCCTCGCGGAGTGGATGGAGACGGGGGTCCCCAGACTCCCCGACGGTCCCGTCGAGACCGGTGGCATCCACGTGAACCGGTTCGAACCCCACGCCGGCAGCACGGACTACTTCGTCGACCGCGGGGCGACGCGGTATCGGCAGGTGTACAGCATCGTCGAACCCCGCTGGCAGCCCGACGACCACCGCGGCCTCCGACGGAGTCCCTTCTACGCCCACCAGCGGGACCTCGGCGCCGAGTTCTACCAGGCCGGCGGCTGGGAGTCGCCCCAGTGGTACGAGTCCAACGCCGACCTCGTCGAGCGGTACGCGGACCGCATCCCCGAACAGGAGGGGTGGCGCGGCGTCAACCGCTCGCGGATCGAGGGCGCCGAACACCTCCACACCCGCGAGCACGTGTCGATGTTCGACATGACCTCGTTCAGCTCTATCGTCGTCGAGGGCGCGGACGCTCCCGAGTTCCTCCAGCGGATGTGTACCAACGACGTCGACGTCGCCCCCGGTCGAGTCCGGTACTCCCTGCTCTGTAACGAGGGAGGGACCGTCCTCGCGGACGTGACAGTCGTCCGCCTCGACGACGAGGAGTTCCTGGTGACGACCGGCGGCGGCAACTCGCCGGGCATCCACGGCGGCTGGCTGGAGCGACACGCCCCCGAGACGGTGTCGGTCACCGTCGAAGAGGGCGCTCGGTCGACGATTGGGCTGTGGGGACCGAAGTCCCGCCTCCTCCTCCAGCGGGTCACGGACGCCGACGTCTCCGACGAGGCGTTCCCCTACTTCGGCGCCAGACGCCTCTACGTCGGCGACGTGCCCGTCCTCGCGCTCCGCGTGTCCTACGTCGGCGAACTCGGCTGGGAGCTGTGGGCGCCGACGGAGTACGGGTCGCGCCTCTGGGAGACGCTGTGGGAGGCGGGCCAGGACCTCGACGTGCGGCCGATGGGCGGCGGCGCGCTGGAGTCGATGCGACTGGAGAAGGGCTACCGACTCTGGGGGACGGACGTCGACACCGACGCCGACCCCTTCGCCGCCGGTCTCTCTTTCGCCGTCGACATGGACACCGACTTCGTCGGCCGGGCGGCGTTGACCGAGGTCGCCGAGTCGGGACCGGACAGCCGACTCACCCCGCTCACGCTCGACGACTCGACCGACATCGTCCTCGGCGGTCGCCCCGTCCTCGACGGCGGCGAGGAGCCACGCTCCTCGAGCAACCGGACGGGGTCCGGTGACGACGAGGCACTCGGCTACGTCGTCGCCGGCGACTACGGCTACAGCGTGGGCGAATCCATCGCCTACGCCTACCTCCCCGTGGAGTCCGCCGACGCCGGAACCAGCGTGCAGATCCTGTGTGAGGGGACGAGCTACGATGCTACCGTGCGCGACGAACCCCTGTTCGACCCCGAACGGTCGAAGCTCCGGCGGTAAAAACACCAAACTTTATCTGACACAACGAGTAGTCTCTATGTGGACGTCTGCCATGGGTGCGGCTACCCAACCCCACGGCAGTTCGAGAATCCGCCCGACGGCGGTCCCACGCGGACCGACGACATCCGGAGGCACGCACATGACCACCCGACAACACACGACCGGCACTCGCCGGACGGAGGAACGGTATGGCTGAATCAGACGACACGATCGGCGAAATGTCCGAAGGGTTACAGGTGGAGCTGTTCCACCCGGAGTCGGATCGCGAACCCGGAGACACCAACATCCAGGGATTCGGCTTCGACATCCACCCGGTCGTCTTCCCGGTCGCGCTGGCGATCATCGCGCTGTTTATCGTCGTCACGGTCGTACTCGGCGATCAGGCGGCGTCGATATACTCCGCGCTGTTCACCTTCATCGGCGAAAACTTCGGCTGGTTCTACCTCCTGGCGGTGAACCTCTTCATCGTCGTCCTCCTCTTTTTCGCGTTCAGCAAGTACGGCAAGATCAAGATCGGCGGCGTCGAGGCCGAAAAGGAGTTCAGCGACTTCTCGTGGATGGCGATGCTGTTCAGCGCCGGCATGGGGATCGGTCTCATGTTCTTCAGCGTCTCCGAACCGCTCTACTACTTCCAGACCGTCCCCGGCTTCTTCGGCGCCGAGGCCGAAACCGGGGCGGCGGCGTCCGCGGCGATGGCACAGACGTTCTTCCACTGGGGGTTCCACCCGTGGGCCGTCTACGGTCTCGTCGGACTCGGACTCGCCTTCTTCTCCTTTAACCGCGGCCTGCCGCTCACCTTCCGGTCGATCTTCTGGCCGCTGCTCGGCGACCGTATCTACGGCTGGCCGGGACACGTCATCGACCTCGTGACGGTGTTCGCGACCCTGTTCGGTCTCGCGACCTCGCTCGGTCTCGGCGTGGCACAGGTGAACCAGGGGCTGTCGTACGTGGGCGGTGATATGCTCGGCGTGGCGTCCGTTCCGACCAACTCCTTCGTTCAGGTCCTCCTCATCGCGGGCATCACCGGTATCGCCACGCTCTCCGTCGCGGCCGGTCTCGACGGCGGCGTCAAGCGTCTGAGCACGATCAACCTCTACCTGATGTTAGCCCTGCTCGGCTTCCTGTTGCTCGTCGGTCCCACCGTCTACATCCTCGGCGCCTGGGTCGAAGGGCTCGGCGCCTACTTCGGTAACATCCTCGAACTCGGCTTCTTCCGCGGGACGCTGGCGGAGGGCGGGTCGACGGTCACCGCCTGGACCGTCTTCTACTGGGGGTGGTGGATCGCGTGGTCGCCGTTCGTCGGCATGTTCATCGCCCGTATCTCGAAGGGCCGGACCGTCCGGCAGTTCGTCATGGGGGTGCTGGTCCTCCCGGCGATGTTCTCGACCATCTGGCTGTCCACGTTCGGGGGGAGCGCCCTCTTCAACTCGCTGCAGGGCAACGGTGCCGCGCTGGCTACCTACAACGAACTCGGACAGACGGTCGCCATGTTCGCCATGCTCGAACAGTTCCCGCTCGGAGCGATCTCGGGAATCCTCGCGACGATCCTGGTGATCACCTTCTTCGTCACGTCCTCGGACTCCGGATCGCTGGTCATCGACCACCTGACCTCCGGCGGCAAACACGACGTGCCGAAGACCCAGCGCATCTTCTGGGCGCTCACCGAGGGCGGCGTCGCCGCGATCCTGCTCTGGGGTGGCGGGCTGACCGCCCTGCAGACGGCCGCCATCACGACCGGTCTCCCCTTCGCCGTCATCCTCTGTCTGATGTGTTACACCGTCTACCTCGGACTCAGCAACGAGTACGAGATCCTCGAATCCGAGGAGTTCGCCGAGACCATCGAGGAACTCTCGGACCGCGAGAACGTCGACGTGGTGACGGCCGGCGACGAGATGGTGACCGACATCAGGGAGGGTGACGACGCGGCCAGCGGCGACTGACCCGTCCGACGAGCGTTTTATCCTTGCCGTCTCCCTACGTCGGCCAGTGGCCGACGATTCACGCGGCCTCGCGGCGACACTCGGTGTGGCCGGCCGTCGACTGCTCGCGTTGCTCCGGTGGCTCGTCACGCGGCTGCTCGCGCCCCTCAGAACCGACGGGGACCCGAACAAGTTCCGTCTGTCGAGCGTCGAGACCCACACCACCACCATCGACGGCGACACCGGCTGGGCGTACCGGCCACCCGCGACGCTCCGCTGTCCGGCGTGTGCGGCCGAGATCCTCCAGGCGGACTCCCGCGATCCGATAGACTGCCCGCACTGTCGGGTCGAACTCCCGGCCGAGCGGTTCTCCGATCTGGAACTGCTCGCGCTCACCTGCCCGCTCTGTCGCACCCGGATGCAACACGGACGACGACACCCGAAGGCGTTCGACGTTCCGGAGTGGGCGACGTGCCCCAACTGCCAGTATCACTGGGAGTTCAAGCACTTCTACTGACGAGTTTTTTGCCCCTCCGGCGTGTGGTACATCCTCATGTCCGACCCGATTCCGACGCTCCTGGCACTGCTGATCGTCGCGCTCGTCGCCGCCGCGCTGTGGCTGATGGCCGTCGGCCGGCTCGGCGTCGCCGGGGCGACGTTTCTGAGCGCCAGCGTCCTCATCTACCTGCGCGAACGCTGGCTCCGGCGGGCGGCCGCGACGTAGCGGGCGGTACGGCTGCCCCGCTCAGTCGTTCATCCGCTCACGCACCGTGACGACCGGCACGTCGGCGGTTCGGACGACCTTCTCGGCCGTACTCCCGAGCAGTGCCCCCCACTTCCCCCGGTACGCGCTGCCGAGGACGATGGCGTCGATGCCCTCGGAGCTGGCGTAGTCGACGATCTCCTCGCCGGGCGAGCCGCTCCGGAGCGCCGTGACGCAGTCGAGTCCCTCCGCGTCCGCCATCTCGCAGACGTCTCCCGTGACCTCTTCGCCGTACTCGCGGTATCGCTCCCGCATCTCCTCCTCGTCGTCCCTGAGGTACACCGTCCGCGGTGCTCCCGGCAGATCGATGACGTACAGCGCGTGGACCGTCGCTCCGCACGTCGCTGCGAGATCGATACCGTGTTCGGCCCCTCTCTCTGCTTCGTCGCTACCGTCGAACGGGATCAGGATACTGTCGTACATGTCTCTGGGTTCCTTACTGGTCGTTCTCTTGACGGGAGCAAATAAGTTGGGGACCGCCGTCCCGGACCCGTTTAAATACTGTGTGACCCGTCGCCGAACGTACCTGAACGCCCCTCGTCAGTCGGGGACCGAATCCGTCTCCCCGCCGAACAATCCCGCCTCGTCCTCGCCCAGCACCGACCGCCCGAGCAGTCGTCCCCCGATGACCGCGGGGCTGATGACCGCGTCGGCGCCGACGGTTTCGAGTTTGTCGACGTGTCGCTGATCGGTCGCGGCGGCGACGATCCGCACGTCCGGGTTGGCCTGCCGCGCCGCGACGACCGCCAGCGCGTCCCGGGCGTCGTCGTCCGTCGCGACGACCACGCCCCGGGCGGCGTCGATCCGGGCGTCGAGCAGGGGCGCCTCGTCCGTCGGATCGGCCGTCAGTACGTTCACGTCGCGGTCGCCGAGCGCCGCCGCCGCGTCGGCGTCCGGCGTCACGACCACCACGTCCGTCGTCGTCGCGAGTTCGTCGAGGAGCGGTTCCGTCAGTTCGCCGTGGCCCAGGACCAGGACGTGGTCCTCGAGCAGCGTGAGTTCAGAGGCGGTCATGGTTCCGAAGGCGCTGGAGATCCGGGATTCGAGGGCCGGGATGATCAACGATCCCGTGGCGACGGTGAACGCGCCCGTTCCGAGGACGATCACCGAGAGGGTGAACAGCTTCGTCACCTGCGTCGTCGGCGTCGCGTCGCCGTAGCCGACGGTCGTCCCCGTCACCACGATGTAGTAGAACGCGTCGGTCAGCGTGCCGACGCCGACGAAATCCTCGCGCATGGCGTAGGTCCCGACGGTGCCGTACACCTGCACCCCCACGAACGCCAGCAGGGCCGTCGTCTGGAACGGCGTCAGTTCGACCGACCGGTCGAACCCGGTTCGGTTCGCGATCACCGAGACCAGCCCCACCGCGCCCACCAGTGCGGGGACGGCGTCGCTCGCCGCCCCCGTCACCAGCGGCAGGACGAGGAGCGCCGGGAAACAGCCAAGCGCGCCGTACCAGGCGAGGCGGAACCGGCTCCGCAGTCCGACCGCGACGACGATCAGCAGGAAGGCGACGAGGATGCTCGCGAGCGGCACCACGTCGGCTGCCCCCGATGGGAGCGCCCCCGCGAGCGGCCCGGTCGGCGTGACGCCTCCCCGACTGAGGTGCGAGAGCCCGGCGACGAACGTCAGCGTGGCCGCCGCACCCGCTAGCAGGACGGTCGTCTTTCCGCCCGAGAACGTCCGCCAGTACACGAGCGGCACCTGTTCGGGCTGGTGAAACAGCTCGTCGAGGGCCGTGTCGCCCGCCGTCTCGGGAGGATCGGTCGCCACAACGGTTCCCCGTTCGGGCGGCAGTGACAAAAAAGAGCGCCCGTGCGCCGCGATAAATCGTACGCCGCTATACAGAACCCGCGTCGCTAGAAGTTGAGACTACAGCGGGCTTAGCGGGGCTATGATGCGTGAATTTGAGCGGTTTGGTCAGCGGAAACTACCTCAGATCGATCTCCAAGCGACCATTCTTGTCATACTCCTTAACGTATGGGCGAATTTCCGAGACTTCCAACAGTGTGGCCACTCAGACGGCGCGCTAACCTTGACTGAGAGCTTTACTACCCGATTCCAGTCTCCTTCTTCAGCAGCGTGAGCGTATTGTCGGCTGTCACGATCGGTGAGTGTTCGTACTCCCCGGTCAATTCAACCTGGACGAGCAGATCGACTGCCCGCCAAATCGAGTACAGGAGACACGCAAACGCGAAGTAGAAGAACCGTAACCCGAAGTCCTTCGACGTCGTCGCAGCCATGAACCGTTTGATCGACCTGTAGCCGCTTTCGATCTCCCACCGATACCCGTACTCTGTGAGGTGCCCACTCCCGCAATTCGTCATGAACACCGAGTACTGTCGGTGGTCGTCGTACTCGGAGTCTTCTTTCCGGCGGTAGATCAGCGTCGTTTCGTGCCATTCGTTCTTCCCGAGGTGGAGCTTTCGGTCGGTCTCGTGTCGGTCTTGGTCACGCCGGAGCAATCGCTTCGCCTGAGCCTTCTCGCTGGTCTGCATCCGCTTGGGAACGACATACGACAGGCCACGCTGGCTGAGCATCTCCAGGACGTGCTGACTGTCGAACTCCCGATCCATCAGCACGTTATCAACGTGTACCATCTCTTCAGCAGAATCCAAGAGGTCCTTGACAATTTCCAAGCGGGACTCCCCCTTCCGAACTGGCCGTGCGTCCAGTACAATCGGAACGGCATTCCCGACTAACTGGACGGTGGCCCACTGGTAGGCGTACTCGTCAGTTTTCTCCTTGGTGCCGATGATTTCGTCTTCGTGGCCCGTTCTATCGCCGGTGAACGGGTCAGCCTCGGTGATATCGATTGCGACGATCCCGGCTCGGAAGAACTCCTCTGTCTCCGCGACTTCGCTCAGGAGCCTATTGACCGCCTGTCGGTACATCTCGCGGATCTCCGCGATGGAGAGGTCACGAATGTGGTCGCGGTGGGCATGTCCGAGTGGTGTCCGCTCACGAGTCGACTCGTAGGTGAAACTACGAGCGCCCTCGTTGGCTGCGAGACTCTCACGAAGTCCGAGATACGTCTGTAAACCCCAGTAAGCGTTCTCGTGTATCTCACAGCCGTCCCCACGTTCCAGCGAAAACGCCGGGAACACGATGCGGCTGACGTGGTCGGTGATCTTCTCTGCCTGCTCTAACGTAGTTTGATCATCCGGGTCTGACTCACCAGACTCGTCCCCGTGGTATCGGAGCTTTCGTGCCGGCTCACGCGGAACCGCGACACCTGCATTCTGTGCTTTGATGAGGATCGTTCGAGCCGCCGTCTCGACAGTCTCCCTGAGGTCAGCGGTGAACCGCTCGTGCCAACTTCGCCACAGTGTCGATTGGTCCGGGATCGTCTCGAAACCCAGTTGCTCGCAGAGTTCAGGGCGGTCCCCGAGGTAGCCGACGAGTGCGGTTTCGTGCTCCCACCCGTGGCATTCTTTCAGGACGAACACCCGGAAGAGAGTGGCCGTCTGGTAGCGTGTCGGCCCCACATATCGGTCGTGGGCGCTGAACCGGAAGTAGGCTAGCGGGAGAACACAGACGAACTCCTCGATGGAGTCGTGACTATCGTGATCGAACCACGTCTCCGAGACTGTCCGGATATCTGATTCCAGTCCGGCAAGCGATGTGCGACCGTACAGCGGTGTCGAATCATACGCCGGCCACTCACCGTATTGTCGCTGGGCGATACGTCGAAAGACAGTTCGGCGAGACACACGAGTCGAACCCACTACGAGATACTGAGCAATACGCGCACAAGAACTCGTTTACATCAACAAGAGATTCTGAAGACGACTTGCCCCATTTTATTGACGAGTCACGGGAGTCTCAGACACTCTCACAGGAGGATTCAGTTACCCTCATCGGGAGGTGTACGCTGTTGCGCCGGGGAATCCGTGCTGGCAGATCCGCGGTCTGCTTCTCCGAGACGAACGTTTCTTAGCCACAGGCCGGTGTCTGGTGGGAGCCTGTATCCCTCTCTGGGAGTTCGTAGAACGAATGTCTGTCCGTGTGTCACGTCTGTGTATCCTCTGGATTGAGACAGTGTTTCCGATGAGCGAACTCATACGCGGGAGTTACTCGGAAGGGTAGCACCCAGGCTTTTGTGCTGACTTCGATGTGATCAGGGCTCTAACCGAACTAAGCCGTTACAACGAGCGGACATCTAGCTGGGCCTGGGAAGTAATCAGCTCCGGTATCGACCGTCGAGACACGCGCTTCGATCGGTCGAACCGGCAGGCGACACGTAGAGTCAGCGGTGTCCGGAGACGTGGACAGGCGCTTCAGGCATTTCGATCCCTTCGCTGGCGAAGGCGGCCATCGAGCGCTCTGTCACGTCCGAGGCGAACGCGAACTCATCACGCAGGTCGGCCACATATGCCTTGCCGCGAATCATCCGATAGTAGGACTCGTCCTCGACCAGAACCGCGAACGGGTGATCGTCGTCGACGTAGACGTACTTCGAGGTCACCATGGCCTCCTTGACGATCGCACTCGCCCGATCGACATCGGCAGAGGCAGTGACCGCGAGTTCGACGACGACCATCATCTCCGGGTGGCCATCGTTGGCGTTCGAAACGTTCGCGGTGAACAGCGTGGCGTTCGGAACTCTGACAGCGCTGTCGTCGGGCGTCGTCAACGTCGTCGCCCGGAGGCCGATGTCGGTCACTTCGCCGTAGTCGCCGTCGATGGTGACCTTGTCACCGACCTGGTACGGACGCTCAGTGATGAGTACCAGCCCGCCGATCACCCCCGCGAAGAGGTCCTTTAACCCGAACCCGAGGGCCGCCCCAAGCAGTCCCGACACTGCGAGCAATTGTGCGGTCGAAAGGTTGAGTAACGGTCCCAGAACCAGAAACGTCGCGATCCCGTAAATTAGAAACCGCAGTATCGGGATCAACATCTTGATGCTGATTCGCCGACGGGGGGTCCGTTCGGCGACAGCGGAAAGCACATATCCAAAGATACGGGCAGTCACGTACGCGGCCACAAGTACGCCCACGCTTCCCACGAGCGCCTCCGAATCTATCCCCAGATCTACTAGTGACTGGAGCACCGTCACAGTATCCGCCCCCGTTCAGTCGCCGCTTCGGTGGCCGGCAGAGCCGCCGGGACCAGTTCCACGATGCCGTTCTCGACCGTGACGAGGCCGTCGCGCGCGAGGCGTCCGAGGACCCGGTCGAGTCCGTTGACGACCCTCGAGAGCTGTGTCCGATCGATTCGCTCTTTCGCAAGCACGAGCCGCAGACAGAATGCCTCTTCGCGGTCCAGATCTCGATCGGACGCGGGGACGGCGATGTCACTCGGGCGCACCTCCGTCCCCTGACGGGCCTCCCAGACCGCGGTGGCAACGCCGAGGTTCCCCCTGGAGATCGCAGCGAGCCGGCCAAACGTCACGTCCTTCGGATCCAGATCACCACCCGAGAACAGTTCCTTGATGGCGACCGGGCTCACCATAGGGACCGGCACCGACACCGACCGATCCCGCCAGTCGAACTCGTGGCGTGTGGTGACCACCAAGCCGCCCCGGTCGGGATCATCGGCGACGAACGTCGGCACCTCATCGTACCGACTGAGGACGAGTTCTGCGATCCGCTCTACAGGAAGGGGCTGGACCTCAACGGTGACCGGAAACTCCCGGTCGAGGGCCTGCACCGCCGTGAGGTACGCCCACGCGTACCGGTTCCAGCCGGTCACCACCGTCGCATCGATGCTCGTCAGATCGTTGAGAAACGCAGACAGCTCCTCGAAGCCGCCGATGCGACGCTCATACAGGTGCTGGCAGTCCTCTATCACGACAGGGCCGCCGTTGATCTCCGCCCGGATTCGGTCGATCCCATCACCCGGATCAAGGCTGACTCGGGTTGCGTCCAGATCCCACACAGCACGGTCTAAGACGGACTCCCGTCCAGAGAAGGGGTCGCCTACGATGGCGACTGGTCCGGCACTCTCACCCGAGAGGACCGCCCTGAACTCCTCGTAATCGTCACCGAGGAGCGTGGGGGCGTCGACGTCCAGCCCCCGATGCCCCTTTTCGACGGTGTTATCACTCATATACCTCAATTTTTGCGTCGAGTCGATGATAATACCGCGGGTCGACCTCGCCAGGCGGTCTCGAGGAACCTATCGATCTGTCTGGTTCGCTTCTCAGTACGGCTGTGAGATGATCAACAAAAATCGCTCCCCACCGTCCTTATCACGACCAATATTCAGTTGAAAATCCTTATAATCATATGCGTGATCTTATTGGCTATCGTGACCCGTTTGTCAGCGTCGTCAGACGATTCGATCCGGGTCCTCTACGTGAACTCCGACCCGGATTTCACCGAGCTGGTTCGAACGAAACTGAAGCGAACTGAGTTCGATATCCACTGTGCCTCTGCTCGGAATCTAGACGCCGCGCTGGACGTACTGTCTTCAGAACGTATCGATTGTGTCGTGACAGCGTACTCGCTCCTCGAGGAGACGGGGATAGCTCTCTCCCGATCGATTCGACAACAGGACGATGAACTCCCGATAATCCTCTTTACCGGCCAAGGTGACGAGGAGATTGCAAGTGAAGCGACCCGGGCCGGTGTGACGGACTACATTCCGATCCGCGCTGACCGTAATAACTTCGAGCTGCTCGCAGGTCGTATTCGGACGCTCTCACACGCCGCTCGGGAACGCCGGGCGGCCGAGCGAGTCACTACGCAGCTTCAGCGAACGCTCGAACGGACAACCGACGCGATCTACACCGTCGATACCGAGTGGCGTATCGAATACATGAACGAGACGATGGCCGAGCGAGTCGATCGTGACCCCGACGCGGTCGTCGGAGCAACCATCTGGGAGGAGTTTCCGTCGATCGTCGGGACGGAACTCGAAGAGCGGTATCGAACGGCGATAGAGACTGGTGAACCGGTATCGTTCGAACAGCGTCTGGGAGAGCCGTTCGACTACTGGGCCGAAGTGCGCGTCTTCCCGGACGAAGACGGACTCACGATATTCTCCCAAGACATCACCGACGAGCGCGAGCGGCAACGGGAATTAGAACGAAACGAAGCCATCTGCCAGAACATCCAAGACGTCGTATTCGTCCTCGACGAAGACGGAACCGTTCGATTTGCAAATCCAGCCGCGGCACGGATGCTGGGAGACACAGGATCCAATGCCCTCGAGGGGACGCAACTCCGGACCCTCGTCGGTGATCGCGTTCCGGAATCGGACGCAGAGGCGTTTATTCGGGCGGTCGAGGGAACGCTACACGAGATACGAGCAGACGGCGGTATCGCCGCGTCCTCCGACTCTGACCTCCGGATCGACGTGGCGACGCCAACGGGGCAGCGAACGTTCAACGTTCGACTCACGCCGTTTCAGGCCAGTGAACGTCCACAGGTGGTCGTCGTCGCCCAGGACATCACAAATCAACATGAAATCAGACAGGAACTCGAACGCCAGCAGTTCCTGTTCGACCGCGTTCAGGAGATCGCAGACATCGGAATCTGGGAATACTTCCCATCGAGGGGTGAGCTCATATGGTCTGACAGGGTCCGCCAGATCCACGGCGTCGACGAGGACTTCGAGCCGTCACTTGAGGACGGACTCGAGTTCTACCACCCTGACGACAGGGAGACAATTACCGCAGCGGTCGACCAGGCAATCGAAGACGGGGAACCGTACGACCTCGACCTCCGGATCGTGCGAACCGACGGCGAGGTGCGTGACGTTCGGGCGTGGGGAGAATACGTCGAGGACACAGAGCGTGGCGATTCAGCACTTCGGGGTGTTTTTCAGGATTTAACTGAGCGAAAGGCGGAACGCCGGAAGCATCGAGAACTCGCGGAGGAATACGAGGCGTTGCTCGAAACGTCCGGAGACGCGATATTCTTGCTTGACGTCGATACCGCTGGTGAGGACCCTTCATTCGAGTTCGCCAGACTCAGTCCCGGATACGAGTCACAGACCGGAATTACGACCGAGGAAGTTCGCGGCAAGACGCCACGAGACGTGTTTGGCGACCAAGAGGGTGCTGAACTCGAGGCCAATTACACTCGCTGCGTCGATCAGGGTGCCCCAATCTCGTATCGCGAAGAACTCGACATCGGTGACGGTGCTCAGTTCTGGGAGACCAGCCTCGCACCGGTCGTCGTCGATGGCGAGACTGTTCGAGTCGTGGGCATCGCCCGAAACGTCACCGAGCAGGTCAAGCGAGAGCGCGAACTCGAGGCAACGAACCAGCGACTGGAATCGCTCATCGAGGCCACGCCACTCACCGTCATGGAGATCGACACTGATGGGACCGTCATCCGCTGGAACGATGAGGCTGAAAATATGTTCGGCTGGTCGCGCGAAGAGGTGCTTGGTGAGTTCAATCCGATGGTGCCGGACGAGCAGCAGGAAGAGTTTGCATCACACAAGCAGCGTGCCCTGAGCGGCGAGCGGATTCGGGCGAAGGAGATACGGCGGGAGACAAAAGACGGAGACGAACTGGACCTGCTCTTGTCGGTCGCTCCGATTACAGGTCCTGACGGAGAACCCACGAGCATCCTTGCCGTCTTGGAGGACGTCACCGAACAGAAAGAGTTGGAAGCCCGCCTTCGCTCACTTCAGGAGACCGCACAGCATCTGAGCGGCGCTGAATCAAGCGACGAGATCGGGGCGATTGCCGTTGATGCGGCGGCCGAGATACTCGATCTCGATATCACCGGTATCTGGGAATACAACGAGCGAGAGGACGCGCTCGTCCCGATCACGGAAACGTCCGCAGCACGAGACCTGTTTGGCGATTCCCCCCGGTTCGCTCCCGGAGACGGCCTTGCTTGGGACGCGTTTGAGTCTGGAGAAACCCAGGTATATGATGATGTCCAGACAGAGGGTCAACCCCACAATCCGAACACAGAGATTCGGAGTGAAATTCTCGTCCCACTGGGTGAGTATGGGCTCATGTCGACGGGGTCAGTTTCCACGCGGGTCTTTTCTGAGATGGACGTCGACCTGTTCCGGATTCTCGGTGCGACTGTCGAGGCAGCACTCGCACGAGCGAGCAGGGAGGAAGAACTACATCGACAGAACGAACGACTCGACCAGTTCGCGAGCGTCGTTGCCCACGACCTTCGGAACCCGCTCTCCGTCGCGATGGGATTCCTCGAAGTCGCAGAGGAGACCGGGAACGCGGAGCACTTCGAAAAGGTGGAGTCGGCACACGACCGAATTGAACGGCTCATCGAGGACCTCCTGACGCTAGCACGTGGGGAGACGACGATCGAAAATGCAGAGGAGATCGACCTCGAGAGTATTACGACGGAGGCATGGGGATACGTCGGCACTGAGGAGGCAACGCTTACAGTTGCAGATAGAATTCCGGCAGTCACCGGCGATGCAGGGCGGCTGACCCAGCTCTTCGAGAATCTGTTCCGGAATGCAATCGAGCACGGTGGTGCCGACGTCACGGTGACTGTGGGTGGACTAGACGGAGACGATGGATTCTACGTTGAGGATACCGGCAGCGGGATTCCCCAAGAGAGGCGAGACGACGTGTTCAAGCATGGCGTCACGTCCAGTGACGGAGGAACTGGCTTCGGGCTCTCGATCGTGGCTGATATTGCGAAGGCACACGGCTGGACGGTTTCGGTGACAGACGGAACCGATGGCGGGGCACGCTTCGAGTTCAAGCGGTCGAAATAGTACCCGTTGTCAGTAAGCAAACCGTGCCTGCGACCTATGCATTGAGAGAGCCAGTCTCAACTACTGCGCGTCGCCGCGTGCGACGCCGTCGACGCCCACGTCTCGTGGCCGGGGCGGAGCGACCGAGTCGTGGTTCTGGGTCCCGCAACTCGAGGTCGCTCATCGTGTTGAGCACGATCCCGACGGGCGGAGCGACCGAGTCGTGGTTCTGGGTCCCGCGACGGGTCCGAAACGTCACCACGCGGGGGCAGACGTGTCCCCTTCTGGGGGCGGAGCCGGGATCGGGGGCGATTCGTATAGCGATATTCGGTTCATCCATTGGCGGGCCGGGTTCCGGCACCGACGATACACCTATACCTCCAGCTATCGACATGTGTCACATGGCATCGCACGCCACGGCCGTCCTGGAGCGACTCGCCCGTTCGGCGCTCCTCCCGGCGTGTGCGCTGTCCGGCGGCGTCGTGGTCTCGGGCTTTTTCTTCCCGGATATCGTCGGCTCCGTCGTCTCCGGGCGGGGGTGGCTCGTCCTCTCGCTCCTGTTTTTCGGGACCGGGCTGGCCTATCTCGCGCTCCTGCCGGTCGACGACGTCGACGACGCGGCGCCCGCGGCGCCGTACCTCCTCCGGGTCAGACACCGCTCCTGGCGCAACTGGGTCGGCGGCTTCCTCGCACACCAGGACCCGGTCACGTTCGGCGTGCCCGTCCTCGTCCTCGGCGGGTTCTTCGCGGCCCGCCTCCTCGCGCCCGTCCGCACCGGCGCCGTCGTCGCCGCGGCCCAGCACGTCGCCTTCCGGCAGTTCGACTGGCTCTTCCTCGGCGCCATGTTCCTGGCCGTCGTCTACTCGCTGGGTCTCCTCGTCGGCCCGTGGGGGTCGATCAGGCTCGGCGGTCCCGACGCCGAACCGGACTACACCTATCCGACGTACTTCGCGATGGTCTTCACCGCGGGTATCGCGGCGGGCATCGTCTTCTGGGGACCCGCGGAGTCACTCTTTCATTACGGTTCGCCCCCACCCACCGCCGACGCCGACCCGCGTACCGCGGCCGCGGCGGTCGTCGCGCTGACGTACGCGAGCTTTCACTGGGGGGTGTCGGCGTGGAGCGCCTACCTCGTCGTCGGTCTCCCCATCGCCTACTTCACCCACCAGCACGGCGCCCCCCTCCGCGTCTCGACCATTCTCACCCCCTTCCTCGGCGTCGACGGTCTCGACAGCCCCCTCGCGAAACTCGTCGACGTGCTCGCCATCTTCGCGACCATCGGCGGCGTCGCCACCTCCGTCGCCTTCGTCGGTCAGCAGTTCCTCGCCGGCATCGACTTCCAGTGGAGCGTCACGTTCGGTGGTCCCGGCGCCCTCCTCTTCGTCGCCGGTCTCGTCGTCATCTACAGCATCTCCGCCGAGAGCGGCGTCCAGCGAGGTATCCGGCGCATCGCCGGCGTCAACCTCGGTCTGTTCGCCCTGTTCGCCCTCTTGCTCGCCGTCGTCGGGCCGCGGGCGTACGTCGCCGACGCCGGCGCCACCGCGCTCGAACGCTACGCGACCGACTTCGTCTCGATGAGCTTCGGTCCCGACGGCGCGTGGGCCGCCGACTGGACGGTCTGGAACTGGTCGTGGTGGTTCTCGTGGGCGCCCTTCGCCGGTCTCTTTCTCGCGGCGCTCTCGAACGGTCGGCGGGTACGCACCGTCGTCTTCACGGGCGTCGTCGCCACCGCCGCCGCCTCCGTCTGCTGGCACCTCCTCTTCGGAGCCACCACGCTCTCCTTCCAGCGATCCGGCCGCGTCGACGTACTCGCCGCCGTCGACGCCGCGGGCGGCTCCGAGGCCGTCGCCGGCTTCCCGGTCCTCGCCGCCCTCCCCCTCTCCCGGCTCCTCCTCTTCTCGTTTCTCGCGCTCATCGTCGTCTTCATCGTCACGTCGGCCGACACCTCGACGCTCGTGGTGTCGATTCTGGCTACCAAGCGGGGCGTCGCCCCGACCACCGGGAGCGTCGTCTTCTGGGGAATCCTTCAGGGGCTCGTCGCCGTCGCCGTGTTGCTCGTCGGCGGCGGCGAGTCCCTGCAAGCCGCGGCCGTGTTGACCGGTGGTCCCTTCGCAGTCCTCTCGGTGGTCGCGCTGGTCGGCCTGACCCTCGCCTTTCGCCGTCACGAACGGGACGGGCCGACGCTGGCCGGTCGGGTTCGCGCCGCCGTCGCCGACGGGGCGTCCCGTCGAGGCGACGACTGACGCCACTCAGCGGTAGACCGGGCGGAGATCCGTCGCGTCCTTGTCGTAGCCCAGCCAGACGCTGAGCACGGAGGCGGCGAGTACGAGATAGACGGGGAACAGTGCGAGCAACACGTACCCCGTCGTCGCCGCCGTGAGGACGTTCCGCAGATAGAGGGTGGCGACCACCACGAGACCGAGGAGGATCGCGATCAGCATGCCGAGACGGAAGGCGCTCCGGGCGGCCGATCCCGGCCGTTTCACGGTCGTCATCGATGCCGACCGTAGGCCGCTCGACGGTATAAGTCGCCGGATTCCGCGTCAGGCGAGTTCGGCCGTCGGTGTGACGGTGTCGAACCGCTCCCGAAGACGGTCGGCCTCCTCCGGCAGTACCGCCGCGACGACGTACCGTGCGTGTTCGGCGAAAAAGTCGAGCAGGCCGCGGATGCGCTCGGCGTCCAGCATCTCGATGGCGTCCACGACGACGACGGGGACCGTCTCGGCGACGTCGTAGACGAGATAGCCCGCGAGCGCGATCACCAGACCGACCACCTCGCGCTCGCTCTTGCTGAGGGTGTCGACCGACGCGCGGTAGACGGTACCGTCGTCCGTCGTCCGTACCACCCGCAGGTCGAACGCCGTCCCGTCCGCCCCGTCGCGGCGCTCGATCCAGACGCGCTCGACCGCGCGGTACGCGAGCCGATCCAGCACGCGAGCCATACACTCGTTGACTGTCTCGACCGTCTCCCGTTCGATCCGCTCGACGCGGTCGCGATACGCCGCGAGCCGGGCCGTCACGTCGGATCGTTCCTCGCGGAGCGACGCACGCTCCGCCTTCGCCGCCTCCGCGGCCTCGATCTCTCCTTCGACGTCCGCGAGTTCGCGTTCGAGGCGGCCGCGCTCGTACTCCAGTTCGCTCACGTCCCGGTGGTGGTCGACGAGTTCACCCGCGGCCTCGGTGGCGGTGCCGTCGAGGTCCGCCTCCAGCGTCTCGATGCGCTCCCCGACGTCGTCGATGCGCTCGTCGAGGTCGGCGAGCGTGCGCTCACGCTCCTCGAGTTCGCGTTCGAGGCGACGCCGTCGCTCCACGAGGTCGGCGCGTTCTTCGCGGCGCTCGTCGAGTGTCTCGCGTTCGTCCTGGCGGTCCTCGATCCGCGCCGAGACGGTCTCTCGCTCCCGGCGTTTCTCGTGGAGGATCGCCTCGACCGCTTCGACCTGCGCTTCGATCTCCGCCCGTTCGACCGACTGGCCGCAGGTCCAGCAGGTGACCGACGCGTCGTCCGGGTTCAGCGCCGTCGCCACGCCGTCGGCGTCGAACCGGTCCGGGAGTCGGGCGTCCCCGAGGAACTGCCGGTTCAACTCGACGATGGGACTCAGGGCGTTGATCGTCTCGTCCAGGCGACCCTTCCGGTCGCGGAGCCGCGATAGCTCCGCCTCGACCCGTTCCAGTCGGTCCTCGACGCTCTCGCTCGCCCCCGCGTCGGGAGCCAGCGCCGACAGTCGCTCCTCGACCGACGCGAGGTCGTCCCGGAGCGACTCGACGGCGCGGCGCTTCGTGTCGCGTCGCTCGCGGAGCCGTTCGCGCTCCGAGCGGGCCGTCTCCAGTTCGTCGAGGAGTTCCTGCGTCGCTTCGGTGGCGTCTAGGGCGTCGGTCTCCTCGATCTCCGCCCGTCTCTCGTCGAGTCGGGTGGTCACCTCGTCTCGCTTCTCCGCTAACTGTCGCGCTCGCACCGTCAGTTCCGGGAGGTCGTCGACCGTCGCGTTCAGGGTCGCGATGCGCTCGTCGATCTCGTCGCGACGGTCCCGCAGGCGGTCGATCTCGGCGTCGATCTCGTCGGTGTCGACGGGACGCATGAGTAGCTCGTGGAGGTCGCCGCCGTCGACGACTGCCCGGCGGATCGGGTTCGATTCGCCCAGATAGACGAACAGATCGACGAGCTCCGTCGCCGTCGCGTAGGGCGTCGCGTCGGCGACGACCGTCTCTCCACCCCGCCGGTCGAGGTCGAGTTCGAACCGCTCCCCGTCGACGTCGAGCGTCACCGATCCCGTCTCGGCACCCCCGCGGAGCGTGGGACGGGGACCGCCGAGGACGCCGCCGAGCCCTCCCAGCAACGACGACTTGTTGGAGGCGTTCTCGCCGGCGACGACCGTCACGCCGGGGTCGAGCGTCACCGACGCCCGTTCGATCCCCCCGACGTTCCGGACGTCGAGCGCCATCCGGCCGTGCTCGTCGCTCCCCCGGTCGCTCGGTCGGTCGCCGTCCGTCTCGTTTCCGTTCATCGTCGACGCGCTCGTGGTCGGACGAACGTACGTCGGGACGGGTCTATTACGCTTGTGACTCGTCCGAACCGCGGTCACGGCCACAGCGACAGCCGCCGCGTTCGAGCAGGTGCCGGAGACCGTACTCCTCGCCGCAGGTCCCGCAGGCGACGCGGGCGGTCAGTGACACCGTCAACTCGCCCGCGTCGAACGGATCTTCCTCCGTTCCGGCCAGCCGCGATAGCTCCCGTTCGGTGACCGCCTCGGTCCGGCCGAGTAGTTTGAACACGGTCTCTGCGGCCGCGTCGGCGTCGACCGTCCGCTCGCGTCCCGTCTCCATCCCCACACACTCCCGGAGGTGCGTGCGGATCGTGCCGTACGTGACGAAGTCGCCGGTGACGGCGTCCACGTCGACGCCGGCGCGAGCGAGCCGATCCCGCGCCTCCGTCCGGGCCGCGTGGCTCACGTCGTCGGCCGCGAGGAGGCGATAGACGTTCGCCGCCTCGGCTTCCAGCAGCTCCATCCCCGCCGCTCGCATCGCCGCCGCGAGCACCGACCGATTGAAGAAGCGCTCGAGGTCGCGCAGGCTGGCGTCCGTCTCCGTCCGTCGCTCGACCAGCCGCTCGGCGAGCGTCGGCAAGTCCCGCTCGGCACACACCCGGTCGACCTTGCAGCCACGCCCGGCCATCGTCGCCGCCGTACGCGGGTCGCCCGTATAAATCCGGGGTCCCGACCGAGCCAAGGCTTAACCGCTCGGTCCCCAATGCTCCGGCGAATGTCGACCCTCCAACGCCTCGATTGGCGTCCCTCCCCACCCGGTCTCGCGGTGTTCGTCTCCGGCGTTGCCAGCATGGGGCTGGAGATCCTCGCCGGACGCATCGTCGCCCCGCAGTTCGGCAGCAGCATCTACACGTGGGGGAGCATCATCGCCGTCTTCCTCGCCGCACTGAGTCTGGGCTACCACCTCGGCGGCCAGCGGGCGGCGAGACGGGCGACGAACGAACGGCTCGCGTGGCTCCTCCTCGGCACCGCCGCCTACGTCGCGCTCGTCGTGTTCGCCTCGGACCTCCTGATGGCGGCGGCCGGCGCCGTCCCGCTCCCGGGTCGATTCGCCTCCCTCCCCGCCGTGACGCTGCTTTTCGGCCCGCCGACGTACCTCCTCGGGTTCATCAGTCCCTACGCCGCCGAACTCACGGAGACGGAGGGGGTCGGCGCGGCCTCCGGACACGTCTACGCCGTCGGCACCGTCGGAAGCATCGTCGGCGCTTTCGGCACGACGTTCGTGTTGATCCCCGAACTGAGCGTCGAGACCATCGGCGTCGGCTTCGGTCTCCTGCTCGTCGGCACGGCGCTCTGGCTCGTCCGGGGGGGTCGCCGCGAACCCGCGTTCGCGAGCGTCGCCGTCGCCGCCCTCGTCGTCGTCGCCGGCTTCGGCGGCACCGTCGGCATCTCGGCCGGCGGGCCCGTGCTCTACGGGACCCAGACGCCGTATCAGGAACTCGAAGTCACGCAGGTCGGCGACGTGCGGACGCTCTACCTCGACGGTCAGCCCCACAGCGCGATGGACGTGACCGACCCCGACCGCCACGTCTTCGAGTACACGCGCTACTTCCACCTGCCGCTCCTGATGACCGAGGACGTCGACCGGGTGCTGTTCGTCGGTGGCGGCGGCTTCACCGGTCCCAAACACTTCGCCGCCGAGTACGACGTGACCGTCGACGTCGCGGAGATCGATCCCGAGGTGATCGGGACCGCCAAACGCTACTTCGACCTCGAAGAGTCCGACCGACTGAACGTCTACAACACCGGCGGCCGGCAGTTCCTCCAAGAGACCGACCGCACCTACGACCTGATCGTCCTCGACGCTTACAAGAAAGACAAGGTGCCCTTCCAGCTGACCACCGTCGAGTTCATGCGCCTCGCGGAGAGCCGGCTGGACGACGACGGCGTGCTCTTCGCCAACCTCATCTCCGCGCCCAGCGGTCCCGCCTCGAAGTTCTACCGCGCCGAACACAAGACGATGGCGCGGGTCTTCCCGCAGGTCTACACCTTCCCGACCGCCGAGGGCAGCGTCGTCCAGAACGTCGAGGTCGTCGCCACGAAGCGCTCGGAGCGGTTCACGACGGCGGAGTTACAGCGCCGAAACGCCCGGCGGAACGTCGGGATCGACCTCGCCGACGAGATAGAGACGTCCCGCTCACCGCCGCCGACCGACGACGTGCCCGTGTTGCGCGACGACCGGGCGCCCGTCGACTCCCTCCTCGATCCGATGGTCGGCCAGCGATACGTGATCCAGCGAACCGACGCGAACGCCACCACGACGCCCGTCCGGTCTCACTCGATCCGGAGGTCGTCGACGACCGCCTCGTCGAGTTCGACGCCGATACCGGGCCGGTCCGGTGGCGCCATGACGCCGTCTTCGAGGCCGAACTCGTTCTGGTTCGCGACGTAGGGGCTCGCGACGTACTGCCCGGGATCGTCCGCGTCGTCGTCGTAAACGGCGAACTCGATGAGGTCGCACGCGGGACTCGCGACGGCGACGTGGAGACTCGCCGCGTAGTTGACGAGTGGGCCGAACGCGTGCGGGACGAAGCGCTCGTCGAACGCCTCGACCAGCGTCGCGACGCGGCTGGCCGCCGTCACGCCGCCACAGACGTACAGCGACGGCTGGTAGACGTCGAGGGCGTTCGCACGGAGGTGGTCGACCGCCGGATAGTGGGGGTAGTGGGACTGGTAGGCGGCGACCGGCGTGTCGATCCGCCGGTTGAGTTCGGCCTGTCCCTCGATGTCCGTGTGGGCGATGGGCTCCTCGAACCACTCCATCTCGAGTTCGTCCGCCGTCCGCCCGAGTCGCAGGGCTTCGGAGAAGCCGTAGGACGTGTTGGCGTCCATCGAGAGCCGGAAGCCGTCGGGGAGTGCCGCCGCGATGGTCCGGATGCGCTCGCGGTCGCGTTCCACGCCCGCGCCGACGGTGATCTTCATGGAGTCGAAGCCCGCGTCGGCGAGCCACGCGCCGTCCTCGACCAGTTCCTCGGTCGGCTTCCGGTGCGGGAAGGTAGCGTAGGCGGCCACGTCGCCTGCCGCCCCGCCGAGCAGCTCGTAGAGGGGCTTGCCTGCGTCCTTCCCGACGATGTCCCAGAGTGCCTCGTCGATGGCCGACAGCGGCTTGAACGCACCCGAACGTTTGGCGTGTTGGTAGAGTTCGCTCCACCGCTGGCTCGCTGCCAGCGGGTCCTCACCGACGAGGTGTCGCGCGAGCGCGTTCACCCCCTCAGCGGCGTACACCGCGTCTCGGCCGGTTGGATCGTAGGTCAGCGTCTCGCCTACCCCGGTGATCCCGGCGTCGGTGTGTACCTCGACGACGACCGGCGAGACGCCGATGGTCTGTTCGGTCTCACCGGTCTTCATCCGCACCGTGTCGACCGGACTCTCCAGGGGAATCGCCTCTATCTCGGTGACCTGCATGTTGCTACCGATTCACACGGCGGACGCATAAGAGAATCCCTCGTGTCGGTCGGACGGCGACGTCGCTCGTCGGCAGTCGGGTCACAAAAAACGCGGACGTGTACTGTCGCCTTCCGGCGACGAGACAAATCCTGTTTAGACGCGAACGACGTTCGTCGCGCGCGGGCCCTTGGGGGCCTGTTCGATGTCGAATTCGATCTCGGTCCCTTCCGTCAGATCCTCACCGCCAACGTCCTCC
>Ga0207757_100224_pt1 | contig 44570 bp, 41 predicted proteins | sample A23P3SouthBayCA_2_FD_187752 | JGI IMG/M metagenome (GOLD analysis project Ga0207757, IMG submission 187752) | Aerobic enrichment media microbial communities from Eden Landing Ponds, California, USA - A23 P3 (2) (SPAdes) | ecosystem: Environmental > Aquatic > Marine > Unclassified | place...
CGCCCACCACTCGCTGATGGGCACCCGGTCGTTCGCCCGTTCGTGATCGGCATCGGTCGCCTGTCCGTAGTGCCGGCGAGTGTAGCGTTGACCCGTATCCGGAACGACCGTTTCACTGTCGGGGAAGTACAGAATCGGCTTCGCCCACAGCGTCTGGGTTCCCCGGAAGTCGTACCCCGTCTCGAAGCCGCCGTACACGACCAGCTCCTCGTCTGAATCCGTCGCTCCGGTATCCCCAACGCGACGGTCCCCGAGGGCATCGATATCGTCCTCGTCGTCGATGTCGACTGCCTCCTCAGGCGGGCCGACGACCTGCTTGAGGCCGGAGCAGACGACGAACAGCTTGAGCAGCCCGCCCCAGTCGCGGTAGCTCAGCCAGCCGAACGCGCCGGTTTCCCCTCGTCGTTGGAGTGCAGTGATGATCGGCTGGTAGGCCTCCTGTGGATTGATGATCGAGTAGCGGTCGGAGGCGATCTGCCAGCGGAACCGAACGTCATAGCCCAGCGCACACAGCGCCTTCCGGCGCCGGTCGACGATATCTTGATGATCCTCGACGGGGACGATCGGCTCGGCTTCGGTTTGAGCGGCCAGCTCGTCCAGCGAACGTCCGGCTGTCTGTTCGAGCGCATCCGTATCGAGCCCATGAACCGACTTGATCGCAGTGATGTCGACGGCGCCGTCGGTCGCGACGAACTCGTTGGTCGCCCAGAGTTCCCCGGAACTGGCTCGTGGCAGAACATCGATGGCTTGCTCGAGCGGGGCTACATTGTCGTCTCCACACCAGGCTTCCGGTGAGCGCTCGTCGTTTCCGGGGACTGCCTCTGCATCGCCGTCGGTGAGTCCGGCGAACCGGAGCGTGTGTTCTTCGGCGATGAGCGCCGTCATGGGGATGTGGTCAGCTGCTGGAGTGCCGTCGTTCGGTGCGTCGGGGTCAGTCTCCGTGTCGGTGCTCCGCTCACGTCGCTGTGTGTGCTGGTCAGTGGCCATGATCGTGTCTCAGTAGGTGAAGAGCGTCCGGCGCCGCTGGCACCGGTTTTGACGGTCGGTCGACCGCTCTTGAACTCTTCATCCCCTTGTCGGTGAGAAAATCTCTGTCGGACTGGTCCTCCCCACTACACTCACTGCTTACGCCGACCAGTGGTGGCACTCCGTGGCGTAGGCACGTGTTCATATTGTCCAGCAAATTTATACGTGTGAAGATTGAATACACGTGTGGACACAGATTCCATACGAATCTCGTCCTGGTGAGATACAGAATGTACCACGCAACCATCGACCCCGACGCGCGCACGCTGACTCTCACTGAACGCCGCCCCGACCCCATCGTCGGTGGTGAGCGCGAGGTGACAATCAACACCTACCAGTTGAACGGCAGTCCACTGGAGACCGACCTCGTGACGCGCTCCATCACGCTCGACGAGGACGGCACTATCCGGCTAGAGCTGGAGGCCGACGACCTCACCGAACTCGCCAACTCCCGTGCCAGCTTCTGGGATGAGGTATCTACTGCTCTCGGCATCGAGTACCGCCACGGCGAGGTCCGCCTGAATGATGAAAAGAGCGCCGCGCAGAACTACCGTGACTTCGTCCGCTTCCTCACGGAGCGGGATCACCTCACTACGGAGGACTTGCCCCTCGCCCTCCCATCAGCGACCAACCGATACATTGTCAACAACGAACCACATCATCAAGACGGCTCGGAGATGACCCGGGAGGAGGAAGTCGCTGAGGGCGTTTATATTGATGTCAACGCGAGTGCGGACACCATCCGGCGTCACATCAAGGCGCTGGCCGAGCAGCTCGTCCCCGCCTAATCCTACTTCCGCGGTTTAGCAGATCGCTGTTTTGGGCCGGTTTCGCGTAGTATAGAGAGGGTCTCTCTGTAGCGTCTGTGTTGTTTGAGCGGTGGTAGGCTCCTACGCCGGCTCCACAGTGAAACGCTTCAATCCGTGATGTATTCCTAAGGTCGTCAATCAAACCTGACAGACAGCCCCGCCTCTCTGGAGATAGTGCTACTCATTCAGATTAAACCGCGGAAGTAAGATTAACCAAGAGATACGAGACAGACTCGGGAGTACTTCGCGTCAACCTATACGCAAGTCACATTCGAAAAAACAGAGGGGAAACGGTCTGTATTGTGTCTGTCGACCCGTCACCAAACCCGGTATACTACGATGAGACTGAGTTCTACGTCCGGATTGGGAGTTCGGCAACACCGTTTTCAATCCCTGATGCGAACCAGTATATTCAGGAGAATTTCGTGTAACAACTCGTAGATAACCAGAACGTCAGAGGTCCCGAGCCTGGACAGTTTTTCGATCGGCTGTTTCGGCGCGTCGAGCTGCATCTTCCAGTAACTCCGCAACTTCTTCATCTAAAGCGTCGTAAAAATCTGAAGACACGTTCATGTCGTCAAGTGCTTCTTTTACCGCAGCTTTGACAATGAGATCTGCCATATTCTGGATTAGGACACCAAATTGTAATAAGTATTTTTGATTAGGACAGATATCTGACAATAAATCACCTCTTCAGGAGTTGGAGCAAGGAAGAAACGGATCCTTGGCTATTCCCAAGAGGAACCTCTTGGTTTGATGATTGCTCATTATCAATATTCTGCTGTGGATTTGAGTAGACATTTTCCATAGTGTATAGTACGGCCTCTGCGACCTTTTCTTGGTCTTCGTCTGGTAGAAGAGCCTCCAATCTCTCCCTAAATCCTGGCAGAGATCTTATTATATTCTTTTTAAATTCATATTCATGCATAAGTCGCTTCTGTTGATTGTAGTTTGATACGGTAAACCATACAGCTACGGAAACAGGAAGGAGAAGCGCGATTTTTGAGAGTGCTACTGCAGAAGAGCTGGCTGTAGATGAGACATCGAAATATACCCATACGGATGAGCCAACTAAGAGAATAATTGACACGACAGAAGCAGCTTTCCAGTATTTCAACGTATCATGTAACTCATCTTTTCTCTTCCCAAACTCTTCAGCAAGCTTGCCGCTCACAGATTCTCTCAATAGATCACTTGCTTCATCTTCCAGAGCCTCTAACTCACTACTAAGTCGCTCTACTTGATTTTGTTTTTCTTCCAATTCCGCTATTTGATTTTCAATCTCGTCTTCTTTGCTTCTCAGCCGTTCTATTTGCTCCTCAAATTCTTCGCGGTCACGTTCTAAATCATCAGTCAATCTTTGAAATTGTTTGTCGAAAGAATCGATTTTGTCTTCGATTGAATTGAATTCTGCTTCCAATTTTTCAAACTTGTTAATCGATTCTATAGCTTCTTCTATTTTTGATAAGTATTTGAAATCACCTTCCAACTCCGAGAGTGAATCTATGCTATTTCCAGATTTTTTAGCTTTTTCAACTAAATCTATAATATTTTCGTTAAAAGGCTTCAAAAGATTCGACTCTACCTCTGATAGTTCAAAAGTTATTTTCTCCCACTCATCGCTTATTCCGCCATCTTCGGTTTGCTCTTGAAACCCGGCAGCCTTATTTTGTAAGTTTTTAGTCTCCAAGAGAATATCAAGTAATGCCATGGGTGTATTGTCCAACTCTGGTAGCTCACTAAGTAGATCATCAATATTTTCTTCCAAACTTTTACTTTTTTGATGAAAGTCTTGGATAGAGTCTTGATTAATGAGATTGAAATCCGCATTTGAAATGAGAAAGTCTACTTTCCTGTTTACTCTCCTCACAACTCTTTTTGAGTCAGTTAAATTATCGAATATTTTTAATTTTGGATCTTGGTTAAGGTTGGACATAGCTAAGCGTTGAACAGCATAGCTTATTTTTCCGACGGTCGCAGTCAGTCCTACTTCCGCGGTTTAACAGATCACCGTGTTGAGGTCGTTTTCGCGTGTTGCAGAGAGCGTCTCTCCGTCGCATATGTGCCGTTTCAGCGGTGAGGGGTTCCCTACATCGGCTCCGCCGTGAAGCGTACCTCATCAGTGATGTCTGTCCAGCTCGACAATCAAAATCGGCAGACTTCACCGCCCCGTAAGAAAATCGTGCTACTCGTTCAGATTAAACCGCGGAAGTAGGACTAACGGAAGATCCGCTGCGGTCGCGATTTTCTCCAAACTTGGCGTGCTTGTCGTCGTGACCGTCTGTGTCCCGCCAAGCCTCCAGCGTCTTCCCGAATGAGCAGCCGGCGATACCAGGGATCACTTTTGGAGCACATCGATCTTATCAGCGGTTATGGGATTACGCCAAATCCATCACCGGCTTGGCTGTCCCGAAAGGGTCTGCTGGTCGTCGTTACAACGTGGGATGTACTCCTCGCCGCCGAACCACCGGATGAAGACGTCTCGGCGAGAGCGGAGCCGCTCGGCGGTCGTCTCGCCGATGTGATCACGGTCGGTGAGCGTGGTCGCGTACTTTTTGTTGCAAATACGATTTCTTTATTCAGTCTGTGGCGTGATTTTCGTGCCGATTCCTCCGTCTCGCATAAGCTATCTCACCCGGTGATCTTCGTCTTTTTTCCAATTTCGGACACTGGTCTAGCCGGGGTTCAACGGACTTCACCCGTAGCTCCATCTGTCTTTAGTTAAGCCTCACACCTCGGTTGTGTAGCGGTAGCGAGCGTCTCTTGTAAGATCGGTCGCTGCTTGTGGATCTTTTGGGCGTCTTCTATCAGCCGTTCAAGCAGCGGCGGTGGTGAGTAGCCGAGGTACTCACCGAGTTCGTGGAGAATGAGCTGGGCGTGCGACCGGAAGGTCGCCGCCCAGCGCTCTGTCGGAAACACAAGCTCATCATCCGCCTGCTCGGTCACCAGATCCAACAGATCACGGCTTACAAGCAGCGACAGCAACGCTGCGTACAGTAAGATCTTCACCACGTGTTCGTCGCTCGTGTCAAACTCATCCAGTTCGTACTGCGTCTTCAGTTCGCGGAACAGCAACTCAACTTCCCACCGACACCGGTAGATCTCCGCTAAATCTGCCGGAAAGAACTCTTTTCTCGCCAGATTCGTCATGTACAGGTGGTAGTCGTCGGCGTCCTCGTCGCGGACGCCGACGACGCGGAACCGCTTCGTATCCAGCGACCGCGTCCCGTTGTACGGCCCCCGCTTGAACTCTACTTCGACCTCTACGTCGATGTACTTCCGGTCAAGATCGGTGAGAACATCGCGGAGCTGCTTCCCCTCTAAGGGAATGGCGCGGCCGCGCCATTCCCGTAACTCAGTCGTAATCACCGGGTTTGCGTTCTGTTTCAGCCGACTCACGAAGTACCCGCCGTTCTCGTCGATCCGCGCAAATCGGCGGTACTTGAAGTACGCAGGATCGAACAACACGAGGCGGCTCTCAAGCCACGATCCAGTGTTGAACAGCGTGCTATCGTGTGCTTTCTCGTCGGTCACGTCGATCCGTTCAATCGTCTGCTCAGTAGCATTGTGGAGCAGGTGGAGCTTCGCTCCAGCCTGCTCCTCGTGACGGGCTTCGAACTGATCTGAGAGAAACTCGTGTAACCGCAACACCGTTCCATCAGCGATCATCACATCACTGAATCGGTCGATGTCAACGTCAACACCATCGGGAACAGCGACCTCGTCGAGACCGTACTCGACGAGGTCGCGGAGGTACTCCGCAAGCGTAGGTGTCAACCGCTGATAGAACCCACCTGGTGAGATTGTCTCATCGGCAGTAGAGTTGTAACAGCGTCTGAACCCGGCGAGTGTTCGGCTTTCGCCTGCGGCGAAGCCGAACACGAATGCCCAGACGAAGGCAGGGATCTGGAGCTTACGGTCACGTTCGACCACGCCGAGTTCCTCGGCGTGCTCTTCGAGGAACTCGGAGGGAAACAGTGTAGTGAGCCGACGCATAATCCGAGATGAGGAGCCGTTGTCGTACACAGACTCGGCTTCCTCATTCCTTCCGAAAGATGCCTCGATAAGCCGCCGCTGTCACGCGGTTTCTCGCTTAACTAAAGACGGATGACCCGTAGCTCACCGAAGCCGTACTTCGAGTGACTGCCGACCCGGAGAATGCCGCTCTTGGCGGTTTCTACCGGGCGGTCGCCTTTGTAGGCGAGCACCTGCACCCTCTTGGATTCGATGAATCGGCGGAGCGTCGCTCCGAACGGCGTGTTCACCCCCGTCCCCGCTGTGGGGGGCACTGAGGGGCTCATTCTGCGTCACAGTCGTGACAGACAATCCGCTCGGGCAGCCCGACTCGGCCACAGACGGGACATTCGACCAACGGGGTCGGTGGTAAGTTCTCCCACTCGCAGAGTGCGGCCTGGATGTGTTCTCGAACGTCGGGTGAATCCGATCGCGTAAGCGCTTGTACGAGGTGCATTCGGAGCCGGTCACGAGTCGTCATTCAGCCTCCGGGAGGTCGTTCTGAGACAGGATCTGTACGCTTCTGGAAATCGCTGGGCCCGTCTCGACGCTAAATCGGCCTGCTGTGGGATGTCTCGGTACATCGCAGGGCGGTCTGAAGCGATATCGTATTTAAACATAGAGTCAGATGCGCCGACTGCTGATCAGCGTTCCTCGCTAAGCATCCGGACATGGTCGACGGCAACTTTGAGCCCGAACGTCGGAGCGAGCAGGGCGATTGCCAGCTGGCAGGCGCGGTTGTTATCGGCATCCGGCCCCCAGTCGAACCCGCCCGGCGAAACCGGGTGGACGAACAGGTGTGGTATCGCCTTCAGCCTCGATGAGCGTGTCATACAATAGTTCTCGGCTGGAAAGTTTCAGGTATTCTCGTCCGAATAAAACCAGAAATGCGGTGTTTCCCTGAACCAAGCGTGAGATGAAGCAGTCAAAATCTCTACGTAGAGGGCATGAGACGTATTCTATGACACGCTGTCGATAACAAGTGCTTCGCAGTCGTCCTCCAGTCGTATCCTGATGTGGTCGGCAACGAGATTGGCAGCCTTCACTCCCCGCTGGAGCGTCTCCGGGCTAACGGTCACCGTACCTGCAACTTGCAGGTAAGTCGAACTCGGGGAGTGTCAGCTCCGCTCGAATCGTCGTCACATCCAAACAAACTATGGAGTAGCGAAGCCCGTCAAGTAGGACGATCAGTTTCCCCGACTCCGGGTTGAGGTACAACTGGATGGAGTCGTCCTTGGAAGCGAGGCTTATGGGGTCGGCAAGCCCGTCGAGGTCCAGTCCTAATGTCCCAGGGCTGGCTTCGGGCTCGTGTTCCGGTTCAGAATCTGAATCAGTGCTCGTGACATCCTCCTCGCCGTATACCGCGAGGCTTCCCACGCATTGGAAATACCAGTTAGTCGTCGCTGGCAGAGGGTTTCGACTCTTCGTCGGCCGTGAGCGTCATCTGCGAGGGTCTCTCGCTCGTCTCACGGTGAGTCGTGGCCGTGTCACTACGGCTCCTATCCCGTGGCGAGTCATCGCGTTCCGCCTTGTCAAGCGGGACGCTCTCTCCCCACGGGTCAACCCGCCGTGCGATATTCGCGGACGCGTTGATGTCGGCCTGAAACGTCGAAACGTGACAGTCGTCGTTCGGACACCGAAACTCGGCTTGGGAGTCCCGCCGACCGATACGGTGGCACGAGTGGCACGTCTGTGAGGTGTACGCCGGGTTCACGTACTCGACCGGGATGCCTGCCTCCGTCGCCTTGTCCTCGATGCGCCCTTGCAGTCGGGCGAACGCCCACGAGTGAAGCCGACGGTTCATGTACGCCCCGTAGTCGAGACGCTCACGGATGTACGTCAAGTCCTCCATCACCAACACCGGGTTCTCGAACTGTGTGGCGTACTCGACGGCTTGCCGAGACTCCTTCTCCACGATGTCGGTGAGCGCGTTCTGGTAGTGCGAGAAGCGGTCTTCAATCCGCCACTCGGATGCGTCGCGCTCTTGGAGTCGTTTCAGGGTCGTGTGCATCTCTTTGCGGAGATGCTTCGCTCTGCTTCCGCTACACACGAACGGGTCAGTCGGAGAACCGTCCTTGAGGGCACAGCCCGTGATGAGGGCGGTTTCTCCGATGTCTAAGCCGATGTGCGTGGCGTCACCGTCTGTCGCTGGTTCTTCGACTGGGTACTCGACGGTGACGTGTAGTACCCAGTTTGTCCGATGCTGTTGAAGCCGTATCTCGCCCGGCTTCGCGTCCTCCGATACGAGGTCGTGCCAGAGGTCTTCCTGTTCCGGGTTGATACGGAGCGGGATCCAGAAGTTCGTTCCGCGCCCCGGTCGGGGAACCCACCACGTGAACTCGTAGTCGCGTTCCTCGGAGTGGTCGAACGTCGCGGCTTGGTTGGTGAGCCGTATCGGGTGTTCGTCGTCCAACTCCTGCGCGTCGTACGTCTTGTGGAGTTTCGGGACGTAGTTGCAGAGCGCGGCTTTGGCCTGATACGGCAGGTCGTAGGGCGTAACGATGTCGCTCACCGCCGACATGGTACTTGCCCCGGCGTCGAACGCCTCTTGCAGACCGTCACGGTACGTGTCGAGCAGGTCGTTGAGTTTTGCCTGCTTGTGCGCAGTGGGTGGCGCGAACGTCGCCTGTAATGTCCTCGTGACGGTCGTGGACATCGCTACTGCTCCTCTACGTACTCCATCAACACGTCAATGCTCATTTGGCCGGTGGTGGCGAGGGAGTATCCCGGTTGCCAGAACGCGCTGTTGAGCGCCTGCCGAACCTCGGGGTTCTTCTCACGGATCTTGCGGGACGTGACGCCTTTGAGCGAGTTGATGAACTTGGTGAGGTTCGTCGTAGGCTTCGCCGTGAACGGGATGTGAACGTGGTCGGAACCACGGTTAACATTCTGGATGTTCACGCCGAAGTCCTCGGAGATGCTTCTGGTAATCTCACCGATACGCTCGGCCATCTCGTCGGTGAGGAGGTCTGCGCGGTATTTTATGACGGTCACAAAGTGATATCGGAGCGCGTAAACCGTATGCGACCCGGTTTCGAGGTCATACTTCATTTGGTCGTGCTAATCTTACTGTCATCGGGTATTCGACCTGCAACCGACGAAGGAACGTGAGGTGGTTGTCGGCTTCACGCCCACCGTGAACGGCGGGATTCTCGTCTTGAAAAGACAGCTGGTGTGAGAGACCAGCCGAGCGAGCCCTGACCGACCGAGTTCAGGCGTTCGCTCGATGACCCCTCATCCATTTGGACTCGTTAAATGGCAATCTCGAGGCTCTTCGCTACCGCGCTACCGCCAGCCGAGATTTACTCTGGGCGGACGGGTGGCAGCCAGTCGCAGTTGGGACAGAATGCCTCGTACACTCCCAGTATTTCTTCGAGTTCCCAGCTACCGATGTCGCGGAACAGGACGCCGGCGCGGACGATCGTGTGAACGTTCCCGTGACCGCACGCCGGACAGGGCGCTCCCGGAGTCCAGCCGGCCCGCTCGAGATCAATAACCTGTTCGGAGCTACCGGCTGTATCATCCGCACCCGCCGACGAAGTCATGCGTTTCCTCGCTGGGGCTGGTCGTCTCCGCCGTCGAGGACGGCCTTGAGTTCGTTCCACCGCGCACGAACCGTCATCGGGGTGACCTCGGCAGCGTCGGCGAGCGCTGCCTGGGTGACTCGTTCGTCCTGTTCTCGGGCTGCCTGATACACACAGCCAGCCGCGACACCCCCGGGATTGTATCCGTTCGCGACACCGGTTCGCACTGCCTGTTTCGCGAGCGCCGCTGCTCGTTGGCGGGTCCCCCCCGAGAGGTCGAGTGCCGAGGTAACTCTCGGGACGTACTCGAGAGGCTCCATCGGGACCGTCGGAAGTTCGAGCTCCCGGTTGAGCACGCTGTACGCGTTCTGAACCCGCTCGTGGGAGATGGCTGAGGTCACGCTGACTTCCTGGAGTGGTCGGGGCAACCCGGCACACCGACATGCAGCGTAGACGCTGGCGGCAGCCATCGCCTCGATCGACCGGCCACGAATGAGGTCCTCGCCGGCAGCAGTTCGGTAGAGGCGACAGGCTTGGTCGCGAAGGCTCCGTGGAAGGTCGAGTGTGCCGACGATCCGTCGAACCTCCGAGAAGCCGTGCGCCAGGTTCTGCTCAGCCTTACTTGACCAGCGGCCGCGCCGATGTTCGCGCCGAAGACGGCCGATTTGACTCCGCTTCCGACCCGACAGCGTCGTCCCGTTGGCGTCGGTCTGGTCGAAGCCAATCTCGCTCGACAGCCCCCGGTCGTGGCGGGTCGGGGTCAGCGCCGGACCGGTCCGCGTGCGTTCGATGCGCTCTGCCTCGTCGAAGGCGCACCACTCCGGGCCGTGGTCGATCGGACGATCTTCGAGGACGAGCCCGCAGTCGTCACAGACAGTCTCGATACTGTTCGTGTGGACGATGCCGCCGCACTCCGGACAGCCGGTGCTGGACTGGTTGGCGGTGGCGACGTCTTCGTCGAACGTCCGCTCGTAGGCGTGTCTCAATGACATAGTTTATGGGGGGATTGACGCTATCGGTCGGCTCCCCTCACTTCGTTGTAGGTGGTAAATCAGATCGGAGGCGGCCACCGCGCTCCCACATCGAGACGAGCACGCAGGACGCTACAAATTCGAAGCGGGCGGATCACATGATTGCGAAACTACCGTACCATCCAGTACGCGCCCGCTCAATACGGCTCGACGATATCCAACACGTCCGTCGCTTCATACCGGCGATTGCGTTGCTGACCGGTCGTTTCGCGCAGGACCTCGTCGTCCCACAGCTGGCGGACCCACTTGTTGACTGCCGGTTGGGACCGGCCTGTCGCCTCGACCGCTTGGGGCTCGGTGAAATACGGTTGGCGGATTATGAAGTCAATCAGCTCAGTGACGACCGCCCCGGCCCCTGCGTACTGCTCACGGTATCGTTCCCGGAGCGCGAGTAACTCCCGGGCGACGGTGTATGCCTCGCGGCTCTGAGTCGCAATGCCTTCCAGAAAGAACTCGACCCATTCGGTCCAGGCGCCTTCCTGACTGACTGCGAGTAACCGATCGAGGTAGGTCTCACGTCGCTCGTTGAAATACGCCGACGGATACAGATACGGCCCGGGAAGAATATCACGCCGATACAGCGCAAGCATGATCAACAGCCGTCCCATCCGCCCGTTCCCGTCGTGAAACGGATGGATCGTCTCGAACTGGTAGTGGACGAGCGCAATCTCGATGAGCGGTGCGTATCTCGACTCCGTCCGGAGGTACTGTAACAAACTCCGAAGCGCGTACGGGACGCTCGCAGGCGGCGTCGGGACGAACCGAGCTTCATCGAGCGATTGTCCGGGCTCGCCGATACCGACGAGTTCGTCGCGGAACTCACCGGGATGCTTCTCTGCACCGCGGACCCCGCTCATGAGTACCTCGTGGAGCTGCTGAAGCAGCGACCGGTCGATCTCTTCACCCGCCTCGATGAGTTCGATCCCGAGACGTGTTGCGTCGATGTAGTTGGCCGCCTCGGCGATGTCGGCGCGCTCGGTGTCGGTCGTGCCGACATCCTCTCCGGCCTCACGACGGTACAGGTCCGAGAGCGTCACCCGCGAAATCGTCTCGATGCTTGAGGAATCAGCCGCTTCACGGTGAACTAACGGACTGAGAATGACCTCAGGAGAGTCCAGCCACGTCTCGAGGTCGGATAACTGTCCGAGTGCGTACATTGCCTCGCCGTTCTGCGTAATGAGATCGTGTGACGGGTCGAGATCCGGCGGGAGTGGATCCGGACTGTAGGTGAAGATCCCGTCGACCATCTCGATTTCGCCGGGAGAATGCTCAACAAAATCTTCGGGTCGCATTGTTATCTATCAACCCGATCGTGGCGTGTTTAGATAATTGTTTGGCCTTCCAGTTATCCAACGGGCCGCTGAGCGGTCAGTAGGATAACCGCAGACGAACTTCGCTTTCAGCACCTCCGAGGGTACGTCAGCGGGTTTGGCCGACAGCTAATGGTGCTACCCTCGTCTACGCGAGGACTCGACGCTGTCGGTCGGCACCCGCATCCCGTTGTAGATGCTTAACCGGTCACACCTGCACTCTCTTCCGAAGCAACGCGACTCCCGTGTCATCATCGATTGCGACTTGGATATAGTTACCCCACAAAACCCCTTTTCGTGGAACGTGGGGTAACTACGCCCTGGTCAAGATCTGATTGAAGCGGTTGTGGGATCTATGTGGGTATCGCCCGAAAACGCTGTTTCTGGGGCCTCTATCAGCGATACAACTAAGCGAAGCTAACGAGTGTAGAGTGTGAGGCTGTCTAGAGCCTCACGAATGCATTGGAGTAATGCAATGAAGAGTAGCCACGCATCCGATAAGAAATTATCGGGAACTCAAGACGAGACGACAGAACCGAACACGACAGATGCGACCGCTCTCACGCGGCCGACCGACACGCCATCCCAAAACTTCCGGGCCGACCGGAAGCACCGCCAGCGTGCCGGCTCCCCCGAGGACCGCTCCACACTGGTGCGGATGCTCTCCGGGTTGCTGCACGCACTCGTGCATGACGACACCGAGTCGTCCGCGAGCAGCGCGACTGACGGGACGGAGATTGACGAGTCGACGGCGTACACCGAACGGACCGCCTCGAAGGGCGAGTACGGCTCCCGGACGGAACCCGTCGACGGCGTCTACGGGCACACAGCCGCCGGCGACCCGGTGGTTGCCCCGACCGGGCGACTCGCCGCCAGCCGGATCGACGCCAACTGGACGCCCGGCGACACGCTCTACGATCCCGACAGGGCTGGAGACGTCGCCGCGGCAACCGGAACGAACGCGAGTTTCCTGTTCGCCGAACAGTCCGGCGATCAGCAGACGACGTTCGCGATCGAGTACGACCACACAGCGGGCCCGACGCTCGTCGACCCGAGTGGTGAGCGCATGATCGGCATCGCGAGCGGCCTCGAGCCGACGACGCCCCGGATAGCTCCCGCGACGATGCAGGAGTCTCCCCGGAGCCGACTCGCCTCGGTGCTGCCCGCTCACGCTCGGTCATCCGACCGAGACAGCGGTATCGATCACGAGCTGCTGGAGACGCTGCCGGCTGCCGAACAGGCACGCCTGCGCCGCCTCCGCGCACTCGACATCCCGACTGACCCGACACCCGAGGACACCACCGAGGGTGTTCCGACGGCCGAACTGGAGGTGCAGACGCCCGATGGGCGACTCACCCCGCTCGGCGAGCTGTTCGCAGAACCCGAGCAGTTCGCACGGAGTTCACTCGAATCGATCGAGTACTCCCTCGCTGTCGCAGCCGAGATGCGCCGGGTGACCGACGGCATCCTGACTGCCCGGACCGATCCGGATATCCAGCCAGGAACCGTCGAACTCGTGGGCCATGCGAAGTGGCTGGCCAACCGGTACGACGAGTACGCTGCACAGCGTCCGTCGCCGGCCCAGCTCGCCGAGGCTCGTGCCGACCGCGCAGCTGCGGCGTATCGCGAGCGAATCCGACCGCTCGTCGACCTCGACCCTACCCAGCACGACCAGGTCTCCCGAATGGTGGACCGACTGCTGAGCGACGAGTTCGACCGCGTCGCCGAGATTCGCAAATCCCGACTCACGCTTGGTATCAACCTCGCGAAGCGGCTCCACAACGGCGCCGAGCCGACGCAGGCGCTGCTTCGTCAGGCCGACGCCGAGGCGACCGACCCATGGAACGTCCTGACGGTCGGCAACGTCCGGTACACGTCCGTGAAATCGACGCGAGGACGATTCTCGACGCAGGGGACGGTCCTCCGGTTGTTCGAGGATACCCATCCCGCAATCAAGCAGGCTGGCCTGCTGAGCGACGATACCGGCGTCATCAAGTTCGCCATCTGGAAGAAGAGCGAGTGGGACGAGACGCGACCGACGCCCGACCCGACGGACGACGGCCGGACGCTGATCCGTTCACACCGCCATCCAGCGCTGCGCGAAGACGATGTCGTTCGGTGTGAGGATGTCGTGAAGCGGTGGTACAACGGTGACCCGACGTTCGAAACCCGCCGGGACAGTACCCTGACCATTGTCGACCGATCGACCGACGACCAGAGTGATCACACGAGTGGTGATCGGTGATGTCTGACGACTGAGTAGACCTGTAGCGACCCGTAGCACAGCGAGTCTCTTATCCCGAGACTCAGACCTCTAACCAACCCTTCTCAAAATAAGATCATCCTGAGAGCAGAAACTGCGCGAGACATTTATAAGCTAAGAGCTAAGATAGCGGCTTAATGAATGAAAAGGAGTTCTCGCAAAGATATTTGAATATACTCTCTGATTATTTTCCGTTGAATAAAACAGAACTGAGTGTGACTGACCGGATCGATCGAACAGGATTACGTAACGATTTGCGACAACTTTTCGATTTACACACCGAGTCCGCTCTCGACTCAATTAGGACAAAAGATCCGGATCGTACCGCTTTCCACTTTGGACCCTCGGAGACAATCACCGAGACATTGAAATGCGCCCCAATTTACACAGATCATGTCGTAACTCAAGATCTCCTGTTCAGACAACTCAGATATGGGGGATCGGTCGGCGGACGTCGACTTGATAAAAGGCTATTTGAAACAGCTAAAGAGGTAACACGGTGGCAGGAATTGATTGATCGGAGGGATGTTTCTATAGTTCCTCACCCAATCTTTTGGGAGTCTGAATTCCGCAAATCCATAGCGGATTTGGACAGTGATCAACAGCTCTATTCCGCCCCTATTTACGCAGAAGCTACGTTAGGAGTCACGCCGATGACGGATTCAATGGTAGTCTCACAGCAATTCTATGAAGTTGTGAAAAATGACATTGGCGATCAAGTCTCGTCATCGGTAAACCGTGATGAGTTTGAAGAGGGGAATTTTAATCCACGTTTTCTCGTGGAACGCTTAGAAGGATATGGGGATGAACTATATAAAAATAAAGCTGTTATAGATTTAGTACCTCGCCTTCTCCGGAAACCAAATGAGAGGACCGTAGCACCTGAAGTTCCGCAATTGGATGATCTAGACGCTGAGATGCTTGAGCAACGCCGAGAGCAGGTCAAAGGCTTTAGAAATGAAATATACACTGCAGTTGGAGAAAGTCGCAGAGCTGCAAATGTAGACGAATTGGACGAGATAATTAATGTTCTCCGAGAAGACGTACGTGACGAGTATCGCCGGCTTGCTCGTGACGTAAGAGGATCTTCAATCAATAAAATAAAACAAGGTGTGCTGAGTCCGGCTGGTGTGGCTGTGACCTCTTTTGCTGCACATGTGGTTTATGGGCTTACTATTAATGAGTTACACACGGTTCTGACTGCGCCAGAAACATATCTCAGAATAGGCAGTGCCACGGCAGGTGCAGGGTTTCAAAGTATTCTAGACTCTGAAAGCACACGTTCGAGAGAAAATCCTATTTTTCAGGTTTTCAATTCGACCAATAGATCTCGATCATCGGTTCAGAAGTTCCCTGAGTTCTTGTAACTCAGATATCATTTGATCTAATGTTTGGCTTTCGTCCTCTGGAATTTCAAACGTAACAAGCTTTTGTTCGTCAGATATCGTGTTTTGTAAAACAAGCGTAATTTGTCCTCTGCGAGCATTTAGATATCGCACAATTCCAGTTGCCTCGTCAGCAGATACTTGCCAACGAGTTTCCCGAAGTCGAGGCAGGCCATTTCGGCGACTGAACTGACTCAGTCCTGTCCTTATTTCGTCTTTTTGCTCATATATCTCATTGATTGCGTCCTTCCACTTTGTTACGTCCAACTCGAGTTCACGAAAGTCGTCGCGTACATCGGAATCTGACAAATCATATTTTGCCGCTTGACGAGACACTATTTGTAAGAATCTGATCAGAGAGTCTTGATCATCTGGAGCAATGTCTTGATTTGCTAGCATCATACCAATTCTATTCCGTTCTTCCTCATCTATCCCTAGACCCCAATTTTCTGGTAATTCTGAGACCACTTGATTGATTACACTCTCTGAGATGTCAGAGATACTTCCAACGTCCTCCACAAACGCCGTGGGCGGTTCTTCGCTGCCGAATAGTCTGAGTTCCGCGACCATTTATTCATAATTCGTGTGGAAGACATAGTCAATAATTCTTCTGGGCCGAAAATACGGATTGTGCCCGAGAACCCGATGACGGAGCTGTCTGCAGTAGATCACCCCACGACGAGAGATTATCTGGATGAAAATAGGAACATAGCAACCTCTTGACCGGCTCAGTCGAACTATAGTCGGATATATCCGCGGTCCAGCAGAATAGGTACCGATGGACTCGTCCACGCCGCTGTGTCTATTCACGGGTCGCGTCGAGCGCCGAGATGAAGAGTACGTCCTCACGATTCCAGAACAGGAAGTTGAGCTCGGCACGCTCAAGCCCGGCGAGACATATCGGGTCGGCGTCTACCCCGGGATATCGACATCCACAACGACTACCGACGACCGACCCGCAACGAGGAGTGACCGGGGCGCATCGAACACTCGGTCAGATGGAGAGCAGCTGGTCTCGACCACGACGCGCGATTCGTTGCGATCGGCATCGCCGAATACGGCGAGTCCCCCAACATCGACTGACCGGACGCCGGACCAGCCGCCGGTGACCGAAGGCGAGACCCTCCGCGTCCAGATCGAGGATGTCGGCGACCAGGGCGATGGCCTCGCTCGTGTCGGCCCTGGCTACGTCGTGTTCGTTCCCGATACCGAGGTCGGCCAGCAGCCGCTCGTCCGGGTTACGACCGTTCGCGAGAACGTTGCCTTCGCGGAGGTCGTCGAACAGTAGTCGCCGAGTGACGACTCTCACCCCGGCGACTCGACGAGCGTGAGCGGGGTATCCGGGACATGGGGCCCGATTTCGCGCTGGCCGATGATTCCACTCTCTTCTGGACAGCTCGCCCGGACCTCAACGGTCAGTAGCAGGCCGACGAGCGCCCGGCCCGAGACGACCGTCGCGACGTCCATTTCTGTCTCACAGCCACGACAGCAGGCCGACTGGACCGAGATGTTGGCGTTTCGGATCAGGTCGCCGGCCTTGGCGACTCGCTTGCCGAGTTCAGCGACAGCGATGTTGATCGCGTCCTGTGCGGTGGTGACGTTGTGGACGATCCACGGAACCGAGAAGGTGATTTCGTACCAGGTTGTGTCGGGTGTGGTGGTCATTGGTTGTCTCTGGGGTTGGGCGGCTGCACGTCGTCGCTGTTCAGGAACTGGAGCGACTCCGTCTCTGAGAACCAGCCGGTTCGATTCTCTGAGGTGTGGCCGGACGTCTCCGACTCCCTCCGTCTCAGCTACACGTCAGTTGCCCACGGCTGACTTCGTGGGCTTGTCAGTGGACTCCCCTTCTGCCGTCGAATCGACGGAGGCGTGGAATTCGCCGTTCAGGGTCAGCGTCCCTGACGTCAGCGCACACTGACAGGGTGCGCCTCCACTCGAAGACGTTTGCCTCGAGTGGAGGCGTTTCAGCAACTTGCGAGCGATGTTCTTGCTCGCGTTGTAGTCTGCGTTCAGTTCGTACCCGCACGTCTGACACGCGAATTGGTGTTTCGACCGCCTGTTGGCTTCGCGGGTACACCCACACGACGAGCACCGCTGGCTCGTGTACGCCGGATTCACCTGCTCTACCTCGATACCGACCATCTCAGCTTTGTACTCGACGTACTCGAATAAGCGTCTATACGCCCACGCGTGGAATCGCTTCACACCAGCCATCCGCGTGCGAATGTCGGTCAGGTTCTCGAACGCGATGTGTGTACACTCGTAGTCGCGGGCTTCGTCGAGAATCCGATTCGAGACACGGTGGAGTTCGTCCTGCATCCAGCGATGTTCGCGGTCTTGTATCGACTGAATCGATAGGTGCGCCGACCGCGTTCCTGCTTGTTGCATCGACCCGCGAGTCTTCTCGTACTCTCGGCGTCGATGATTCATCTCGTCGGCGTTCCCGATGAACGCGCCCGTCGAAGTCACGGCGAGCGAGCCGTCCACGTTCAGGTCGACACCAAGGACTGTTCTGTGCTTGGCGTCCTCACGAGAAGCCGTAGACTGACCTTGCTCGTCGGTGGTTCGGCGCATCCGCGCGTGAAGATAGAACGACTTTGTCCTGCGGTCGTACTGCAGCGTGGACGTACGGAACTCGTAGTGCTCGTTCAGGAGGTACTCACCAATCGGCGTTCCCTCGGCGTTGTCAGGAAGCACGTACTCACACTCAACGCGCCCGTTCACCGTTGAGAGCGAAACGTGGTCGCGATGAAACGTCGCACTCCGCTTGTCGTAGACAACACTCCACGCATCGAAGTGTGGCTGACTCGTGTTCTCTCCCTTCTCCAGGCGAGTAACCCCACTCGTCACGGCCCCGATAGCGCGACGGATTCCTTTCTGGACGAGGTTCGCATGCAGATAGTCCGTCTCTTCGCGTAGTCTCTCGTAGAGAGCGCTTCCGGCCTTCTCTCTGGAGGTTACACAGCAGTCGTTGGGGTATCGCCACGCCCACGCTGCAGCGGTGTTCGCGCAGTAGAGGAACTGATCTTTGGTCTGATGGAGGTCATCGCACTGCTCTATGGGAACGTCGAGTTTGACCTTGACAGTGCGAATCACCTCCATCGGTATACGTTCTTAGCCTCGTATTGGTATATAAGCCTGAGTGCGAAAGGGTGTTAGCAGTCGTTAACACCCTGAATAAGAGCGGATCGGACTCCGTCTGGCACTAGCTCGTTCGTTGGCAGCAGTTACCCCACGTTGGTCTGGACGAACAAATATGTGGGGTAACTCTTAGAACGCCTGGCTACAGGGTGATGTCCTCCAGTCCCAGCTCTGCCGCTGCATCGGTGACCGCCTGCTCGACCCATTCGAGTTCACCATCGTAGTGCTCGACCGCCGCCTCCACCCGAGCCTCGCCGCGCTCGAACGTCGCAATCCGCGCTCTGGTTTGTTCGACCGCCTCGACGAGCCACGCCTCCCGAGTGGCCTCCTCGACGGTCGTGATCGACTCGGGTTCGATCGCGACGTTCACGCGATCACCGGCCTCGTAGGGGCGGAGCTTGCCCACCACGGCGACGTACGAGGGCGTCGTCGCCTGCTGGAGGAACTGCATTGGCTCCGATTGGTACTGGCCCGCGTAGACGAACACCGGCTCTGAACCGGCGTACACGCGGCCACGCCAGTACTCGCTGCTCGACCCCACGTCCCGTGCCTCGGTGAGCGCTCCGACGATCAGAACGCGGTTCACTGCGACGCCGGTGGGCGAGAGGCTGAGTACGGGCGCCCGCTCCTCGTCGGACTCTTGGAAGGTGTGGGTCGAGGCGTTGATCTCCTGAGCGAGCATCCGCTGAGCCGGCTGGCGGCCTGTCACCGCAGGCTCGAGCGCCTCGTCACTGAGATTCTCGTCATCAGCCCCCTCGGCCACGTCGTCGACGAGGAAATACTCACCCACTACCGGGCCGGTCAGTCGATACCGCCGGCCGAGCACCCGCTCGGTGAGCGCATCGATCACGACCCCGGTGTCGAGCGCGTCCATCGCCATCGTTTGGGCGTCAGCCATCGACAGCCCCGAAACCGCGACGGTCGCCTCGGCGTCGAAAATCGCGTTGATCGACCGGTGGCCGTCGTCGACGACAGCCTTGATCCGTAGATCGAACTCCCCCTCGACGGCGCCGTGTTCGGCACACCGTCCACCCGAGAGCACCCGGGTACAGTCCGACTCGGGACAGCGCTTGATGAGTCCCGAGCCCTCCTGGACGGCGACGATCGTCCCGTCGATGGTGGCCCCCTCGGCAGTGGCACTGACCGCGGTCTCGCTGGGCTCGGCCACCGTCGCCGAGTTCAGGCTCACCGAGTACCGGCCTTGGTACTCGTCGGTGACGACGTTCTGGAATCGGTACGTCTCGCCCTCGACCAGCTCGGGGAGACCAGCGCTCTCCCACTTCACGAACTTGAGGCGGCCGGACTCGTCACCGAGCAGTCCGACTTGGGCGATTGTCTCACTCCGGGGTTCCCAGAGGTCGACGACTTCGGCTACGACGTCGATCCACTGGTCGGCTTCCTCGATGTCATCGAGTAACACGCGCTCGAAGCGCGAGCCCGCCGAGTACCCGGCCAGCCGGGCGAGTTCAGGCGGGAGGTCCGACTGCTCAAGCCCCGCCTCGCTCACGAGTCCCCGGACGACCGTCCGCACTGCTTCGTCCGCTGGGACGCGGTGGGCGACCAGTTCGTCTAGACGCTGTTCGATCTCCTGTCGGGTATGTCCTACATTGACCGCCGGTGCGTCGTCACTCGCCGGGGTGGCGATCTCGTCAAGGTGGGTATTGATGGTTTCCGCGCGGTCCTGCAGTTCGGTCGTGGTGGTCTGCGACATCTCGAAGCTCTCCTGAGGACGCTCTGAGTAACGCTTCGGCACGACAGCATCTCGGGCGTCGCGCCTCGCTCTGCCTCCTCACTCCCTTGCTACAGATAAAGTCCGGGCGGCGGTCGGGACCGGTGGGGTAGCAATCCGTTCTTTCGACCGGCTGGTCACCAGCCAGACTTCCAATTGGACCGATTAATTCCCGTTGGAAGTGGTGTTGCTGAATCTCAGTATTGGCTCTCATAGCCCGCTCCACTACGATAGTCGGCACAATCGAATACCGCCTGGGACGCTGTGTAGACACGATGTTGAAAGATCGAAACATTAGGTGGACCTAAAAATTCCACACCCAAAAACTAAGTGGTGTGCGCCCTCACAACTTTCTGTGGCGGTAGACATGCGCGAAGGCGGAACGCGGCTGGAAGTGCTCGCCGCAGTCGCGTCACTCGAACGCGACCGCGAGTCGCCGCCCCGCCAAAAGGACATCACCGACCTGGTCAGCGTGACCAGAGGCACAGTCTCGAAGACGTGCAGCACGCTCGTCGACGAGGGGCAACTGCTCGAAGACGACGGCGAGTACCGCGTCAACGAGGAGATGCTGCTCCTGATATACAAGGAGCACCTCGAAAGCTACCTTGTCCGTGACTCCGCGAACAACGGGTTCGCGGACCTCGTTGAGGCCCGGAACGAGATCCGACTTGACCTGAAAGGCGAGCTCCGCCAGCTGGTGGCGGACGACGAGGATGGACGCCGGGACCTGATGGTTAACATCCTGCGGGAGGTGCTGGTCTACGCGTTGTCGTTCCGCGAGATCCAGACGCTCCGCGACTACCTCTTCGCGGTCGACCATCTCATCCGGACGCTTGCCGCCCACGTCGCGACCAACCAGAACCTCGATGAGTCGGACGTAGCACACTCGGACGCGCTCCGACTGCTCCTGCTCGTCGCCGTCGTGCTGGACCGCGGCTACGCGATGCTCGCCCGCCTTCGCGCGTCACATACCGACCTGGAGGAATTCCTCCCCGGTGAACCGCCCGAAGACCAGATGATCCGCTACCTTACTACCCAGTAATCGACAACATCCACACATGACAGCAAACGTTTACGATATCACCCCGGACGAACTCGGCGATCAGCTGTACAATTGCGCAGACGACATTCGCGATGCAGTCGACGAGGCACGGTACAAGAACTACATCCTGCCGTTGGTGTTCTACAAGAGCATCGACGACACGTTCACCGACCGGCTGGAGGAGAAGAAGGAACAGTTCGCCGGCGATGAGGAGCTGGCCCGCAAGGCCATCACGGGCATGACCGTGCCGGAGGACTACCGGTGGGATGACCTCACCGAGCGCAGCGAAAACATCGCGACCTACCTCGACGACGCGTTCGACGCCCTCGAACGCGAGAACGAGGAGCTGCGCGGTGTCGTCCGCGTCACGTACAGCGACGAGGAGGCGCTCGGCGACCAGCGGCTTCGCAACCTGATCCAGAGCATCGACACTTTCGAGCTAAGTACGGTGAAGGTGGACAAGGACTTCCTCGGCGAAGCCTACATGTACATGGTTGGCGAGTTCGCGAAGGACGAGGGCAAGGAGGGCGGTCAGTTCTTTACCCCTCCCGACGTCATCGACCTGATGGTTCGCGTGCTCGCAAAGAGCGGCGGCCAGGCCGGTTTCGAGAAGGGCGCGTCGTTCCACGACCCGACCTGCGGCTCGGCCGGCTTCCTCGTCCACGCTGCTTCCTACTTCCGCGAGGAGCAGGAGGGCGACCCGGACACTTGGACCATCACGGGCCAGGAGCTCAACGCGGACATCGCCTCGATCGCGCAAATGAATACGTTCATGCACGGTCTCGAGGCGGAGATCCGCCGGGAAGACTCCCTGGATAACCCGCAGTTCCCCAACTACCTGGCGGACGACGAAGGGTTCGACTACGTGCTGGCAAACTTCCCGTTCTCCGCCGACTGGTCGAAGAACGACCTCAAGGACGACAAGTGGGGCCGGTTCGATTGGGCCGACAAGCTGCCGCGCGCCGACCGCGGTGACTACGCGTTCATCATGCATATCGCCAGCCTGCTGAACGAGCAAGGCCGGGCGGCGGTCGTCGTCCCGCACGGTGTGCTCTTCCGCAACCGGGAGTCCCGGTACCGGGAAGCGATGATCGAGGACGACCTCGTGGAGGCCATCATCACGCTGCCCGGCAACCTGTTTCAGAACGTCACGCTGCCCAGCGCGGTCCTCGTGCTGAATAAGGACAAGCCCGAGGAGCGCGCGGGCGAGGTCCAGTTCATTCACGCCGCCGACAAGGCGTTCTACGTCGAGCGCAGCAACCACAACGACCTGACGCCGGAAGGTCGGGACCGCATCGTCGACGCCTTCGCGTCCTGGACCACCGAGGACGGGGTGGCCCGCACGGTGGGGATCGACGAGATCGCGGCCAACGGCTACACCCTGAACGACTCCCTCTACGTCGACACAACCGAGCCCGAGGAGCAAATCGACACCCACGAGGCGCTCAGCGAGCTCGACGACCGGGTCGCACAGCGGGAGACGGTCGAAGCCCGCCGCAAGGAGCACATGGAGGTGCTGTACAATGAGTGACCAGTCCGACCTCACGAACTTCAACGACGACGCCGTAGGGGCCGAAAGCACCGACACCTCGTCGGCGGACAGCCCTGAGCCCGAGACGGACGGCATCGAGTTCTGGCCGTCGCTGCCCGATGACTGGCAGCTCGTCTCGGCCGAAGAGGCGTTCGCGGTCAACCCGAGCTACGACACCGCCACCGACGAGAATCCGTACATCGAGATGGATGCGGTGGACGTCGAACTGCCGTACCCTGCCTACATGGGAACCCGCGACGCGGATGAGTACAGCGGCAAGCGATTCCGCGCCGGGGACACGCTGTTCGCCCGTATCACGCCCTGCACCGAAAACGGCAAGGTGGCGTTCGTACCCGACTTAGGCGGCAAGGTCGGCGTCGGGTCCACGGAGTACGCCGTGCTCTCGCCGGACCGGGATACCATCCACCCGTGGTTTCTCTACTACGTGGTCCGGTCGCACCGCATCCGGGACTATGCCATCTCGCGGATGCGTGGGTCCACCGGCCGGCAGCGCGTCCCGTTCGACGTCTTCCGTCGGGAGATCAACATCCCGCTCCCGCCCCTGGACGAGCAACGCAAGATCGCGGCCGTGCTCAACAATATAGACCAGAACATCAAGGCGGTCGACGACGTCGTTGAGCAACTGCATCGCGTGAAGCAGGCCACAGTCCAGGATCTGCTGGCTCGGGGGACCACCGATGACCCCGAAACTCAGTCGACCGCAGTCGGGGAGATCCCGGAGCACTGGGAGGTCGGCTCCATCGGCGACGTCGTCGAGATGGCGCAGTACGGCATCTCCGAGAGCCTCCAGCAGGAGGGAAAGTACCCGATCTTCCGCATGAACAACATGGAGAACGGGTACATGATCGACGAGCCGATGAAGTACATCGACCTGGACGACGAGGAGTTCGAGAAGTACCGGGTCGAGCGTGGCGACATTCTGTTCAACCGGACGAACAGCCACGAGCTAGTCGGGAAGACCGGGCTGTTCGATCTGGACGGCGACTACGTGTTCGCCTCCTACCTCGTCCGGCTGCGGACGAACGACCGGGCCGACCCGTACTACCTGAACTACTACATGAACTCCAAGCAGGGCCAGAACCGGCTCCAGGCGTTCGCCACGAAGGGCGTCAGCCAGTCCAACATCAACGCCACGAACGTCCAGCGGGTGAAGCTACCGGTACCGCCGGTGGAAGAACAGGAGGAGATCGCGGAGACCATCCGGTCGATCGACGCCGAGATCGAAGAGAACCAGGCGTCCCGTGATCAGCTCGTCCGGGTCAAGACCGCCGTGATGCAAGACCTGCTGACCGGCGAGGTCCGGACGGCGGACAAGGACATCGTCATCCCCGCGGAGGTCCAGCAGTATGACCCCGAGTAGCTTCCCGACGCAGACGGAGGCCAAGGTCGAGTACGCGCTGCTCGACTGGCTCGACGCCGCTGGATGGGACACCTACGGCGGCCCCGACGAGCCGGACGGCTGCACCCAGCTCGACGCGACGTACGGCCGCGATGACAAGAGCGAGGTCGTGTACTGGGAGCTACTCCGCGAGCAACTGATCGCAATCAACGACCCGGTCACTGACCACAACGTCGATGACGTGATCACGTCGCTCCGGCGCGACTTCGCCGGTGACGGCCTGATCGAGACGAACCGTGACGTGCAGGAGGTCCTGCAGAAGGGCCGGCAGATGAACCTCTCCAAGTCGGACGGAACCTCAGAGACCGTCATCGTCGGCATCATCGACTACGAGACGCCGGAGAACAACGTCCTGATCGCGGCCAATCAGTTCCGCGTCCGCCAGCACGAACTGGTGATCCCCGACGTGGTGCTGTTCGTCAACGGCATCCCGCTCGTGGTGACGGAGCTCAAGTCGCTCACTCAGGACAGTACGGTCGCCGACGCGATCGAGGACATCCACGCCTACGAGGACGACGCACCCCGGCTTTTCGCCCCGGTCCTGTTCAACGTCGCTGCGGACCACGAGCGCGCCCGGTACGGCGCGCTCGACGCCCCGGAGACGCACTACAACCCGTGGCAGCCTGACGAGCCGATCGGCTCGCCCAGCGAGCTCAAGGAGATGGCGCACTCGCTCCTCACGCCGGGAACGCTGCTCGACATCCTGAAGCACTTCGTGTTCTACCAGCGTCAGCCTGGTGGGGACGCGAAGATCATCCCGCGGCATATGCAGTACTATGGGACGCGAGCCATCCTCCACCGGGTCAGCCGCGGCCAGTTCGAGAACGGCCTGATCTGGCACACCCAGGGCAGCGGCAAGTCGTTCACGATGTTCTTCACCGCGCGGAACCTGCTCTACCGGCCGGAGATCATCAAGACACCGCAGGTACTCATCCTGGTGGACCGGCAGAACCTCCGGGACCAGATGGCCGACGACCTTGGGAAGCTCATCGACTTCGAGCACTACGAGATCGTCACGGACGGCGCCGACCAGCTGCAGTCGCTGATCGAGGAGGGCCAGAGCCAGGTCATCGTCACCACTATCCAGCTGTTCCAGAACGTCGACGAGGGCGTCCAGGAGAACGACGAGACGGTCGTCCTCTCGGACGAGGCCCACCGGTTCATGGAGGCCAAGCTCGGGAGCAAGCTCGATTCCGCACTCTACCAGTACTACCACTTCGGGTTCACCGGGACGCCGGTGAACGAGGACACCGAGGCCGGCCGGAACACTTTCCGGCACTACTCGGAGCCGCAGGACGAGGACGGATACCTCCACCACTACTCGATGGAGGAGGGCATCAAGGACGACGTGATCCTGCCGGTGCACTTCGAACTCCGGCAGGGGAGCCGGGACTGGGAGATCAACGACGACGTGATGGACCAGGCCCACGAGGCCGCGACGGGCGACCTCGACTACGAGGAGCGGGACAAACTCATCCGCGAGACGATCAACCAACGGACGCTCGCCGAACTCCGACCGTGGGTCGAGAGCAACACCGAGCAGATCGTCGAGCACTACCGGACGAAGCTGGAGCCCAGCGAGTGGAAGGGCATGGTCGTCACCCCGTCCCGAAAGGCTGCCGCGCTCTACGGCGAGGAGTTGCAGAAGCACCTGGACCCCGAGGAGGTGGAGGTTGTGATCTCGTCGACGGGGCGGTCGGACCCGATCACCCGCACGTACCACACGTCGAAGAGCGAGCGGGAACGCATCGTGGAGGAGTTCAAGGACAAGGACGGCGACCCGAAGATACTGGTCGTCTGCAGCATGCTGCTCACCGGGTTCGACGCCCCCGTCCTCAAGACGATCTACCTCGACCGGCCACTGACGAACCACAACCTGCTGCAGGCGATCGCGCGGACGAACCGGCCGGCGGACGGCAAGCAGAACGGCGAGATCATCGACTTCGCCGGCGTGTTCGCGGAAGGGAACGTCGAGGAGGCTCTGAGCTACTACCCGGAACACGTGCAGGAGGCCGCCGCGGAGGATATCGATGGACTCCTCGATAAGTTCGACAGGAAGCTCGATGAGGCGCTCGGCGTCTTCGACGAGATCGACATCGACGACGACCCCGAGACTGTGGTCGAGTGCCTGACGTTCCTGCGGAAGAACGCGGAGGCTCGTCGCCGGTTCAAGGACCTGTACCGCGAGGTGGAGAATCTCTACGACACGCTGGCGCCGATGGGGGAACTCGAGGACGAGGACACGGGTCGCCCGCAGAAGTACAGCTGGTTGAACCAGATCTACCTCGCGTACCAGCGGAGTGTGAACCGTGACAGCGAGCCGGAGAAACGGCTCCGCGAGAAGACCAAGGAGATCGTCGAGGAGAACGTCGACGTCGACCGCATCGAGGAGGACTTCGAGGTCGTCGAGCTCGGCCCGAAACACTTGGAACGGGTCCGGGACATGGAGCCCGAACAGGGGATCACCGAGGTCGCCGGCGCGACCGACGACTACCTCGATGACCGGGCCGAAAGCCACCCGCGGTACCGGCGGCTGAGTGAACGCGTCCGCGACGTGGTCGACCGCTGGGAGAGCGACCAGGTCTCCGCTGACAGCGCCTACGAGGAGCTGCTCGAACTGGAAGAGGAGATCCTGTCGGTCGACTCGGAGGCCGAGGAACGCGGTCTGTCACCGGCCGGCCACGCCCTATTCACCGCGCTCATGGACGACAGCGAGGAAGGGTTCGCGGACTACATCGAGGACGAGGAAGAGGCCGAAGACATCGCAAAACGGGTCGAAGAGGCGTTGCAGGAACGGATTGACACGGACTACAAGAAATGGAAGACGAGTACGCGGACTCGCGAGGACATCCAGCAGTTGCTCCTCGAGGTTGTCGCGATCGAGGCCGGGAAGCCGGAACTCTGTAAGGACGACCGGTTCCTGGAGGACGCCCGGGAGTACCTGGTCGAGAACCACCAGCCGGCCTAACGATGGTGCTGGCGACGCTCGACTACGTCCCGCCCTTCTTCGACTGATTCTGCATCAAGCGGTTCCAGATACTCGGAGTGGAGCTGTATCCGGTCCTCGACCATCTCGGGTTCTGCATCGCCGGAGACTGGGCAGGAGGCTCCGGCGCGGGGATTTGGATGCCGGACGCGCACCGACCGCCGGTTAATGCGGGCCACCTTCCCTACCCGTAACTGCGGGTTCCGGAACGCCACGATGCTTCCCTCGTCCAATCGTTCACGGAGTTCCTGCCGTCGCTGCTCGCGGCGTTTCTCGGTCTGCTCGGAAACCGACGACCCGACCGCGTTCAGGGCGCGCTGCCGCGCTCCAACGGCCGCGGATTTGATCCGGCGTATCCGCTCGTCCAGATCGTTACTCGCTCCTTGTTCCAACCGGCTCAGTTTCTGCGCCCGTCTCATCGGGTACTTCGACCGCCCAGCTTCCATCGGCGACGCCATCTCGGCCATCCGTCGCCGTTTCTCCATCCAGTCGTTGAACTGGCGCCGGGCCGCGTTGATCCGCCGCAGCAGGAGGTCGTCAGTCAGGTATGCTGGTTGCGCGTCTTCAGGTAACGCGTCATGGACTTCATTAATCCGGTCGACTGTTTCTCGCGGCGGAGACCGAACGCCGGTCAGGGATACCTCGTGTACCGCTCCGAGTATGATCCCAATGCGGTTTGGGTCCTTGATTGGATCCAGCTGATTCTTTTTCTCAATGGCCTGTAACGTCTTCCGTCGGCCAGCACCGATACCGATCGGTTTCTCCATCGCCTACTCACCCTCTGTCTGCAAGATTTTGTAAGTAAGTCCGCCAATTCTTCTGGTTGGTACAGAAGCCATGGATAGTATGTCATCGTTCCGTGCCAGACCCGCCATTAGCGTCTCGTGCACATCATACTCATATAAATCCATCTTAGCGATAATTATTGGACAAATGTGTGATATAATAGCCCCTGCCCAGTGCCTGGGGGTGTCAATTAGTGGCTCTCGCTGCCACTATTCGATATAGACAGTCTTGCCTCCGGTGCTGTCTGGTTCGTATCTTTGCCACTGCATGACAGCAAGAGCGGCACGTGCGCCGAGCAACAGCCCAGCGAAGATGCCGAGAACTTGGAACAGGTATTGCGAGAAGAAAATCACCACGCTAAGTCCGATGAGTGTGTATCCAGCCCGTTCGAAGTGGAATGAGTTGAACCACTGGACGGGGGAGGTCGGATCGTATCGTGGGTGCCAACGGCGGTACCAGCAGACGCCGGCCGTGGCGATGATGATGCCGGCGAGAAAGGCGATGAACGAGAATGCCCAGTACATATTCGGTTTTTAGTTGGTGCGTTCGGAAGGGACTTGCGGCTGTCTGCGGTGGGTCCTGGATTGTCTATGGAACAAGTTGGCTATGGTTAATCTGCTTCAATGGGAACTTCGTCAGGCGAGATCCTTTGGATAGGCCAACCACTTCCCGAGTGTGTGAGTGGATCGATACGCCAGCAGCGGACGACCTCTTCGGTGAGTGAGTCGCCCTGTATAACGAAGCCGGGGATATCATGAAGCGCAAAATTGATCACGGCCATACGTGCACAGGTGCTATCGATATCTTGTCCAACAAATAAAACTGGAACTTCTGGAGCGAAGGTCCGGAGGTGGCGGGCAGTTGCAATGAGTAGTCTACCACTGCCACAGGTGGGATCGCCGATTTGAAGTGGATCATCTACTGTCGCGTTTCGAATCTCTGTTTCGTCCGGGATACTCATCCTTGCCAGGGCCCGACAGATTGATTCTGGTGTGAAATGCTGTGCGAACTGCTCTGACGTAAGTCTAAATCGTTCGTACAAATTACCAAGAGTATCACGGTCAGTCGGTTCTGTCGCTAAAACGAGTTCGCCGAACGCCTCCGCATACAATTCAAATACGATCTGTACTGTTTCATCTCTATACCGACCTTGGTAATCTTCCACGAGACTATTATATCTGTCACCATCACCAGCGAGCGATGCAATAATCACTTCCAGCCAGTCCTCAAAAATTGCGTATGCTGACAGACCAGTTGAATTAGATATCTTGTTGAGGCACGACTCGATTGTTCCTAATCTGTCTTGGTCACTGGACGAAGTCATGCTACCCTCCTGTCTGGAATGCTGGTTCCCGTACGGTGCTGCAGCTCGATTGTGGTGGTCTGCGACATCTCGAAGCGCTCCTGAGGAGGCCCAGAGCATCGCTCGACCATGACACCGTGTCGAGGCGCTGCGCTACGCTTCTCTGAACCTCCTCACTCTCTTGTTATTCGATAAAGGTCGGGCGGCAGGCTGGACCGACTGGCAGACGGGTCGCCCCCTGCGACCCCTCCCGTTGAGCCAATACCTCAGCTAGCGGCGCTCGTGCACGTCACAACCACCACCGACGGAGCCACTGCCTCAGCCGAGACCTGCGATCGATCTCGGTTGACGAATTCTCATTCTTGTGGTCTGACTCGGGTGGTCCCGGTCCCTGTTCCGTCGCCTTGACAGCGTCTCGGTCACCGGTATGTTGATCCTCGCTATTGAGGTCTCCCTCAGGTGGTGCGGCAGGCTCGCCTCGGGGGTCGATATCATGCGTGGCGGTCTCGTTCTTGGGCGGGTCGTCGACGATGGGGATGGGTGGGTCTCCGGACTGGAGATCAAGCGCAATCCGATACCACCGGAGCCGAGTTTCGAGTTCCGCGATCCGCTGTTCGTAGACATCGAGTTGGTTCTGTTGGCGCTTCACCTTGGTCGCCAGCCGCTGGGCGTCCTCGATTGCACCCATGTTGATCGGAGGCTCTGACCTCTCCTTGGATCTGTCCGAGGAAGAATCTCGGCCTGCTCCGTGTGTCGATGGGGAGGGATCGGCTTGTCTGGACGACCTGCCCGATGTCGGCCACTGGTCGCTTCCATCGTCCTCTTCGGAGTCGCCCGCTGGCGGGCTGTAATAGTCATCGAGCTTCAGCAGTGTCCGGCCGATGCAGACGGCGCCGTAGGTCGCGCCGTTACCGTAGTGCCGTCGGTCCCACTTTTCGCGGTAGAGCCCCGAATTCCGGAACAGCTGATCCATCCGTTCGGGATCGCCACCAGTCCAGAATCCGAGAAAGAAGCACAGCCCCATGTCGGCCTCCGACTGTGATGGATACCGGCTACCCCGCTCGCTCCATAGTGAGCTATCCCCGTCTAGGAGCGCCTGGATAGCTTCTCCGCTCTTTGAGGCCGTCGCCCGCTTGAGAATGTCTGAATCGGGGAGATCCACACCGGGCCCCGCAATCTCGTCGATCGTCCGGGGCACCGGATCGGGTATCTCCCCTGGCGGGAGCCCGTGGAGCGCCGCCTCAAGGGCTGGTTCGTCCACCGCCGGTTGATCCTGTCCGAACTTCTGACGGAGTCCCGAATTGGGTCCCACCGGCTGGACCGGTGCGGATTCGTCGACCCCCGCTCCCTCGCCATCCCCATCTTGAGACGCTCTGTTCGGCCCCGCTCGCTCTGTTGCCTCGGTCAGCGTGGTTGTCTCGTCGTCCCCGGGGGTCTGGACGAACTCGTGATGGACGGCGACGAGGGCATCCTGCCGATGGGCGACCTCTGGAGGCGTCTCCACAAGATGAGAGCCGGTCACGGTGAAAAAGCGGTCCTGATCGTATATCTCGACGTCTCCCCGGCGATTCCGCCCCGGTGGAAGCTCGCCTTTGACCAGGACGTGGATGCCGGTTCCCGAGGGAGAGATCTCCGTGTAGGAGTCCAGTCGGTCGACGATGTCGGCGGCCCACTTCTCTATTTCCTCACTGTCGGCGTCACGACAGTTGTCCAGGTCGACCCCGACGATACCCGCCTCGGGATCGAACACGAACCCGACCCCATCGGTTCGGGAATTACTCTCCTGGTGATACGTCAGAGCCGTCTCAAAGTCCCGCCACGTCTCCGGGTCAGTCGCACTCGCGAACGGGGTTCCACTGGTCCGATACGGTTTGATCGGGACCTTGGTTGGCTTGCCGTCGCGTTCGTCTTCGCGCCAGCAGATCCACTGCTCGATATCCCGGATCGTATCAGGAATTGTATCTTCAGTAATAGTGTTCAGTGACATAGCGGTGTAGGGGGTGATTGTGGGCCGCCTCTCCGCCCCGTTGACTCGCTCGCGAAACGGCTGGTGTCACGCTGCCCACCCCCCGAGCGCAGATCCCGACGATGGACTAGTCCAAAGCGTGCGACGGAAGCGGGATTATGAAATCTCGTGCGCGTACCCAATACCCCACCTAAGCCAGTCTTTCGACGAACTAGTCCAGCAGCGTTCCAGATCGCTCTAACGAACCTATCGAGTGCGCTCAGAGCGCCGCAACTAGTCAATCTCTTCATCCTCCGATTCAGCGGCCAGATTCCGCACGGCTTCGACGATGTCGCTGCCGCTGTGAACCCGCCACTCGCTCTTCTCACCAAAGACGATCTCGGCAATACGTGTATGATTCTGGATAGACTTTGGCGGCACCGTTTCGACCCGTCCAGCATCGTGGAGCGCCCGGACTAGATCGTGGGTGATGTCGATGTCCTTCACGACCCAGTGCTTGGTGACGCCCTCGTACTGGGCAAAGTCGTCGTAGTGCTTGACCACCCGTTCGGGTTTGACAGTCGTGATGACCTCCCCGATGGCAGTGAGATTTCGCTGGCCGCCCGGAAGGTCGATGAACCCTGCCACATCGAACACCATTCCGCCGCCCATCGGTTCGTAATACTTCTCGACATGTTGACCCTCCGTCTTTTCAAGATACCGGGCGAAACACTCGGTGAACACCTTGTGGTGGACCTTCTCGTGGAGGTCGCCGTAGTCACGACCGGTGTACAGCTTCCGGTCGACTGCCTCCTGGCCCGTCTCGGTGACGTAGTAGTACTTCCGCGTCCCGACGTAGGGGTTCTCCAAGTAGCCACACTCGACCAGTTTCTCCTCGTCGATATCGCTTCCCGAGCGGTTCCGGACGGTGGTCATGGACTCGGTGAGCTCGTAGCCGTCGAGTTCACCGTTGAGTGCCGCGATGACGTTCCGGAGGAACCGGCGCTCGTGGTCGGTCAGGTCCGCTTCGGACGTGTTCTCGCCTGCAGCGCCCGACGAGGTGCCGTCGTTGGAATCCGCGGAGTCGCTGCGAGAGGAGTTCTGCTCAGGTGACTCTCCGTGGTCGGATCGATCAGCCGCCTCGTCAGTGGGTCTGTCCGTGGCATCCGCTGTGGACGTCGTGCCGGTTCCCAGAACGGTTCCGTACTGGTTCGACGCCCCTCCGGGCCGAGACTGCCCCTCGTCGGCTGTCGTCTGCTGTGTGCCGCTCTCACCGGGTGCGGATTCACCGCCGGTATCCTCGCGCTCCTGGTCGAGGTCGGTATCGGTTGCCGTTGCGGCGCGTTCGACCGCAGCGGGTGCATCCGCATCTCCCCCTCCGGTGTTCGTGACACCGGCCCCCCACCGGGCGGCCCGTTGAGCGGCGTCCGGTGGACAGTTCACGCCCGGCAGCAGGCAGTACGTGAACCGAGTCCGCGACCACTGGAGGTGGTCCGCTTCCTGAAACGTCTGTCCTGGACTGTCTGGATCGTCGGAGTCTGGACGGTGCGTCCCGGCGTCCACAGGGTCGTCGCTGTCGCTGTGGCCCGGCGGGATCGGGAGCGGTTTCAGCGTCACCAGCTCCGGCGTGTCAGTCATGAACCCCGTGTCCGGCAGTTGTGCGAGCCACTCCCCACGGGGGAGCGAGGCGATCCGATTGGCCAGCGCCTCGGCATCGAGGTCCTCGTGGAACAGCGTGGTCGCGAGTTCGTCGTCGATGGCGAGCTTGCCGATGAGCTTGGTGTTGATGTTCCGGAGGATCTCCTTGTACGCTCGCGTATCCAGCGCGTCGCGTTTCACCTGCTCGGGGAAGTGGACGATTACCTCGAAGGCGAGTGCGAACTCACGAGCGTCGGGGATCATCTCGTTGCGGACCAGACTGGCCTTCAGGATCGGGGCTGCCTCGTCGATGATCAGGTTCACACAGTAGCCGTCGGCCGGTCCGGGGACGTTCCGGTCCCACCGCTTTCGCAGCCGCACCCACGACCACAGGTAATCGAGCATCAGTACTGTGAACAGGTTGCTTGACGCCGGCCGGAGGTCACCCGTGTCGACGAGGACGACCTTTCTCGAGTCGAGCAGGGCGTCTAGGTCGAACAGCATCTGGTCGTCTGCGTAGGTGTCGGTCGTCTCGTCCCACTCGGGGACGAAGTTGAGCATCCGCCAGATGAAGTCTCGCTCGCGGAGTTTCGTGATCCGGTTCATCACCGCGTCGATCGACGTGGTGAAGCGGTACTCCTCGGCGTTGAAGTGCCGGGTCAGCGTCGCTTCGAGCTCGGGGTCGCTCACCTCGGGTACTCGATGCTCGGTCTGCATCCGGTGGGCTGCTGCCAGCAGGTCGCTGATCGCGTAGGCGTCCTCGCCGTGAACGGGGTCGAACAGCGCGACGATCAGGTTCGAGAGGATCTCCTGGGCGACGAACGCCTGGTTGTGCTGCTCCTCGCCAAGAACGTACGTGAGAAGTTCGTTGTACCGGTCGACTTTCTCCTGGACGGCGGCCTCTCGCGAGACGCCGGCGGCGAGTTGCGGGCGGATATCGAAGAACGGGAACGCCGGCAGTTCGCCGTTCGGCCCCGGCACCGGTAGGTGGACGATGTCGTCGAGAGTGCCGAACCGATGGAAGTGGGCTCGCTTGTACTCGCTCGCCATGCTGCCGCCCTTCTTGTCGAAGATGAGGATCGGTCCATTGAGGTGCTCGTAGGCGGTCAGGGCATCGTTGACCATCGCGGTCGTCTTCCCGCTGCCTGTCGTCGACGCGCGGAGCACGTGATGGATGAGCTGTTCGGCGGTGAGGTGCACCGGAATGTTCGGGCGTGAGAGCGCAGCCGTCTCGGCCTCGCCGATACACATTCCGGTGTCGAACGTCCGGAGCAGTTCCTCGTTGGTCGCGGTCAGCGGTGATCGGACGTCGGGCGTCCCGCCGGAGGCACCGCGGCTCGGCTTCGGCAGCGCCCCGGTGCTGGGGACGGTGACGAAGTTCGCGAGTTCGTCGGGACTGGCGACGATCACCGGCGCGGCGTCGCCGAAGCGGTCCCTGAACCCGGCCCGGCCGAGGCCGGCCTCGGTGAGTCGGTCGTACTCGCGGTCGTCCTCACCGAGAACACTCCCCTCGATCCCGTAGTACGGTCCACTGAGCGCGGTGAACGCCCCCGCGACGGCGCCGATGACGGCCGTGTCGCCGGCGGCTCGAATCGAGACGTCGAACGTGACTGCGGGCTGTTTGAGGTCGACCTGGCCCATTCGGCTGTGCTGGGTGGATTGCCCGCTCGCATCCGGCCCACTGATCGTCCCGCCGATCTGTTCGGGCGTATCTGGTCGGTGTCGCTGGCGGCGCTCTTCCTCGGACGTGCCGAGCAGCGTCGCCGCGGCCTCCTGCTTGAACGCGCTCCACATCCCGGTCGTCCCCATCTTCAGGTTACGCTTGTGCCGCTCGGCGTCCTTCGTCCAGTCGCGCTTCGGCGTGAACACCACCTGATAGACGAACGGTTCGTCGGTTGCGAGTGCCTGCTCGAGAAGGACGCTCAGCGGCGAGCGATAGCCGTCGTCGCCGTCAAGCGAGAGTTCGCTGAACCGCGACAGCAGGGTCATCCAGTCGTTGTTCTTCGTCTCGACGCCGTGCCACCGGACCACCTCGGGCGGGGCCTGCACGTCTACCTTCGTGTCCGTGGCCACGGTAGCGAGTGGCTGGTCCGCATCGATGTCGAACGGCTCGAAGCCTTCCAGTTTGCCGAGTTCTTCGATCCCTTCGAACGCCGCGAGTCGTGCCGTATCCTGTGTATCCGAGGGCTCGAATACGTCGCGGACGGAGAACGGAACGATCTCGAAGCGGAACGACTCGGGGTACATCGCCCGGACGTTCGCTGCCAGCGTCTCGAAGGCCGCCCGCTCGTATGGACGGACGCCGAGGTAGAAGTCGAAGCGCTGGGTGGCGCGGGGCTTGTGGATGAGAAACTCGAAGGTGAGCTGTGTGCTGACGAACGAGAGCCGCTGCTCGAGACCGAGCGGCATCTGTCGGCCGCTTCCGGTCCGGTAGAGTCCGTACAGGGCCTTGACGACATGCCCTGGAGTAACCTGTTCGCGGGCCGGCGTGATCTTGATGAACGGCCGCGTGGTGTTGTCCAGATCCTCGTCACTTGGGGAGTCATCAGACGTGTCGTCAGGGTCGCCGCTGTTTCCTTCGGTCCCCGTGGTAGCACCCGGTTCGTCGGTATTTCTGAGGGCCGCGTTGGGTTCACTTCCAGACGTGGTTGGCCCGCCTTCGTCCTCGACGCCCCCGGGAATCGAATCTGCACCCTGTAGGCGGGCCGCGACAGCCGAGCGAAGTTCGTCGTCGCTAATCGCTGGGACTTGACCGCGACGGTCTGACCGGCCGGGATCGCTCACGGTTGGACCTCCGCTGGCGTCTCCCGGGTGGGTTCGTACCGTTCGGCCAGGCGGTCGGTCGCCGCAACGCTGTGCAGGTGTGGATGTGTGCTCATAGACAAATGAGGTGACAGGTAGTCAGGGGGTTGTGCGTGACTGGGAACGAGCGGGGTCACCCAGCGATGAATTCGAGCAGGGAGACGAGGGCCCCCAGCCCGAAGTACGCGACAACCATCGCACCGCCGCCCATCGTGAGCTTCATGCCGGTCTCGGAGCGCTGGGAGTTGTTCCGGGCGGTGAGCCAGACGATGAATCCCAGCACGAGGACGGTGAGGCCGACGTACTGGAGCGTGATGTAGAGGACGTTGTACAGGTTATCGAGGATGGTTTCCCACCCCGTCGTTGCCCCACCAGTTCCGCCGGTGGGCGCCTGTGCAGCGGCGCCGCCGGTGAAGAACACGAGGGTAACGAACGCGGCGATGAAGACGGTCTCGAAACTCACAGCCGATTTCAGGCGTGCGAGGCGGTTCGGCAGTTGTTCGGCGGCGTGCTTGAATCTCATTGCACACCCCCCGTTGACTGGCGGGTGTAATCTTAGTTTCAAGTATGCGCAATACGCAAACTTGCGCGGTACGTACCTGTACGCATCGCGCACATCGCCCGTTTGAAACGGTGAACATGCGGTTTTTGTGGGATTTAGAGTAAGAGTTAAGAGTGCTAGCTACTCGCATACATTCGGACTCGTAGTCGCGGAACCCGACTGGTAGAATACACAGACAGTGACCGCCATATGGAATTCAAGACTCCATCCGACGGCCCCGCCCTTGAGAGGAGGTCGTCCCAGTCATGAGCAGGAAGTCGATTCCCGTCAGCGAACGGACGCGCGACCGCCTGCTCGCGTACAGTAATCGAGATCTCTTAGATGACCAGTCCTACGACGAAGCGGTGAACGAGCTGCTTGACTGGCTGGAATTTCCTACCACCGACGAGATCTACCAGAACTACAGCGTCATCTGGAACGTTGTTCCGAGGATGAGTGAGACGTCGGCTGAAGATGATGAATTTGAGCCGTCGGTTCGGACCGAGCCGGTCGTCATTCGCGACGATTAGCGCTCTTGGTCATACACTCTGAGACCCACCAAATTGCCGATCTCCCTCGTCCATTTTGTCTCTCAGTAGTTTTTAGTGACAAGATATATTCGAGAGATAACGCTAGTACCAGACATCGTGATCACAGAGTCACCTTTCAACGCCAACCTGGCGATACTGGAGCCGGGCAGGCAAAATCATCAAGCAGCTCTCAACGGACTCGAAAGCCTACAGTTCTCAGAGAGCCGGTCATATGGATTCAACATCTCCGAATTTGGTGAACTGACTACGGGGGGATATTTCGTTGAGAAAACCCCTGTCAAGACAGAGACTTTTGACGCATCCACACAGCAGGTTGTAGACCGGGAAGTTCAACAGACACTGCTGATACCTTTCCAGCTTGATTTTGATATAGGGCTTCTTTCCATTTTTTCCGACCAGAGCGATACAAGTAAGCTGATCTCTAGGATCGGTGAAGCAAGCGATTTTAGCTTCCCAATCACCGAGACACAGCTCCCGATAGACAGATTATACGCAAATTTACAGGACAGGCAGTGGACGGTTGACGTGTCCAGCATACGCATACAGAATTTCGAGGCAGAGGGCGGCCTCTCCGGAACGTACACCATCAAAGATGTCGGGGATATGCGTATCCGCGAGCTGATCAACTCACACAGCAGCGACATCACCATCCTACGAGCAAACATCAAGACCCCGTCACAAGAAGCGACGTTCGGATTTTTCCAGAGCGGTACCGTGAGGCTGTACTCCAGTCTGGAGTCAGAGGACCCGCTGTGGTCTGAAATAAAGGAAATCACTCGGGAGGCATACGATGGGTGAAGAAGTCCGTAATACAAGGCGACAGAGCCGAAGACAGGCTGATCGCTCTACTACAAGAGTTCGGCTGGGAGTACATCGGTGGTGGAAGGGACATTGAGTGCGCCTCCCGAAAACACGACAGAGACGAACACGGAATTGATGGCTATTTGGCGTATCAGGATCCCTACCTCTCTGACGAGAGGGGTGTTATTGTGGAGTCAAAATCCAAGCAGTGGGGCAGCTGGGGTCCAAGCTCACTCCAGAGTGACGCCAAGCAGGTCCGGACAGCTCTGGAGTGCTCCACTAGGTCAGAGGACTTTGATGAGAAGCTGAACAATTACAAGAACAGGCGGAGAGACACGGCGATCCTTGGAGCCTTCACCAACGACGATGAGTACGAACACGAAACTTTCCAGGCATACGTGGAAAGCTGCAAGGTCAAGAGAGGTGGTGGCCCGAGCCACATTCTAATCCTCGGGAATAGAGAACTGAACCGTCTTGCCAGCATCCAGAACAAATACAAGGAAATCAAAGAGACGCACACTGAGGGCGATGATATTGTAGAAGCTGAGCTCAATTTCTACTATCCCTCTCTTCAGGAACCGAGGGCCGCCCCCAAACGCCGTGACACGATCTCTTTTGAGTACCTGTTCTCCGACTACGTATACGCCAAACTTCAGAAAACAGAGTTTAACGGAACTGATACCGACACAACGGATGTAAGCATCGTCTTCAATTCCGCCGGGATTGATCAAGACAGTCTGGAATTCCTGTACTACTCGTTGCGCGATAACGACGGGCTTGACACCGACGAAGTATGGGTATACTCGTATTTACCTAACGGAGGCGAAAATGTCGACGAGACCTACGACTCAGCCGTTGATTCGCTGGAGAACATCCTGCCCCCAGACAAAGAGTTCCGATTCAGCGAGCTGCCACAGGTAGAGTACAAATCCTACGCAGAAGACCTCACGGAGGACTAAGTATGAAGGAGTATCCCAGCGATCAGGACTACAAGAGCATTGTCGAAGAAAAATACGGACGAGACAAAGCACAGAGCTTCTTCCGGCGGCACTCCCACGTATTAGTACACTCCGGTGAAACAGAGGATCTCGCCAACCTCACACGCCGAATTTATCTCGGGTACGAACGGACAACCTCACTGAAAGAAGACGTTCTGGAGAAAGACAAACGCAAGAAGGCAACTGCATTCATTTTTGAGACTGAAGCCAAGGAAGAGGACCTGGTACAGGATCTAGAGAGGACGATCAACACTGACTACCAGTACAACGAGAACAAAGAACTGGAAGTCCAGAGCGTAGCTAGCACTGACAACGGCTTTGATATCAACCTCCAGTATGAGGACCGCAGCCCGTCCCGGCGACCGTTACAAAACACGCAGACACGTTCAATCAAAGTTTCCCTCACGCAGACGGATGACGACGAGGTCTGGCAGGGGACACAAGAGTACCGCTACGCAGACGAGTTCAACGCAGCAAGCGACTTCTTCGACGACTGGGAAAGCAAGAGGCTCAAAGAACGAAAGCCGAGCATTAAGAGAATCAATTTCAACTTGGAGACTATCCCGGCAGAGGACAGCGTTGAGATGTTCAACACCTTTCTTCAAGACGCACCGGGCGAATGGAGGTTTGAAGAAGTCCGTGAGCTCGGGATCAAACAAAAAGGAGAAACTGGCGGCGTCATAGAGGAAGAAGAAGCCGAGTTTGAGGAAGAAGAAGAGATTGAAGAAGAGCTGGACGAACAGCTCCGAGGCATCACCGACGCCGTGTTCAAGGGAAGCGGTCTTAGAGAAAATCAGTTCGTACAGGACTGCTTGGACAGCGGCTTCTACTTTAATTCAGTCCGGGCTTTATTCGACGGTCTAGACTCAACAGATTCCATAGAGGTTGAGCTTCAATTTAAACAAAACCCCAAGACCACCTTTGACCTCTCCATCGTTGAGGAATACGAACGCCGCGACGACGGCTACGAGCCTGGCAGTCTTGGACCCGATAAAAGAGAGAACACTCGAAAAGAGTTCAGAAGCTCCATCGTTGATCTCTACGGAGAATACACTGACCGAGAAGCCCTGATCCAGAACCAGTATGGCGACGAGCTAACCCAGTTCAATGGGATCACCGAGAACAACGTCGATCAACTCCACGACCTCGGTATAGACACACCTCAGGACCTCTACGACGCCAGCCCCGAAACTCTAGTTGAAAAGGTGGATGGTATCGGACCAAAGAGGGCTGAGGACCTGACCGAAGAGTCTCTAGAAGACTGACCGTTACCATACCTATTGTTGCCTCAGTTGACCACGTATGTCCTCTACCGGTGCTAAAAACATCCAACAGGCGATCCTATTGCGGCTACGATGATCGTCGGGTAAATCGCATGGAAATCACCTCTCGGGGCTTACTGAACAACGAATTATGAATATAACTGCTTTCTAGATATGGAACGAGTTTACAGCGAGGTGAACACACCCGCAAAGACGGTGAAGAGAGTCCCACCCATCGAGACGCTGATCATCACCAGTCCGTAGGTGACGCCGTGATACCCCCGAGTGCGTGTCTGCCCGTACGGTCCGCCTGCAGCCCAGAGTGCGGCCCCGAGCGAGAAACAGGCTAGCCCCAGAAACGAGAGCATCCCGGACGCGGCCTGCGCGATTGGAAGCAACTCGCCGGCGCCGCCGGCACCGTACGGCCAGCCCGGGGGAAGGAACCCTGTCCCGTCCATGACGTACGCGACGAGTTCGTAGAACGCGGTGAGCCCGAAGATCGCCACGAGCGCCGCACACGCCCCGACGATCATCCCCCGGAAGCGGAGCGACCGGCGGACGTTCGACCCGGCGGTCCAGTACCCCATTATCCCGACCACGAGCGTACAGAGTGCGACGTACTTCGCCGTCAGCTCCGCGACGACGAACAGTCTGAACGCTGTATCGACGATGGCAGCGACGGATGGCATCGAGTGATCCTAACAGAAGCTCCGCGGGTCCCGGGAAATAGACTCAGAACGTACGCATTGCGTACGCTCGATGCAGGCCGACTGGCCGTCGGATGTGGGGGAAACGTGGGGAACAGCGGTTCTCGCAGCGATACAGCCAAGCTACCGGCCTCCAAATCTCCACCTACTCAATCGCGGCCCTCGGTGGGACCGGAACGAGATTCGCCAGCATGTATAAAAACGGACATCGCGGCGCCGCACTCCTGTTGATGGCGCCCCTGACAGCGGTCTTCGGAGTGATTGGGATCGGGATGAGTGTGGTTGCGGTTGCAGTCTGCCGAGTCCCCGATCTCGACCACGATTACGGCTGGCTGGCACACCGTGGACCGACGCACACGGTCTGGTTCGCAACCGCGGTTGCCGGGCTGGTCGTCGCGGGTGGCTACGCGGCACTTTCGATGATTCCGGTCGCCCTGCCCGCGCTCCCGCTCGCACTACTGCTCGGTGCGACCGTCTTTCTCGGTCTTCTCTCGCACCTCTTCGCCGACGCGCTGACTGTTGGAGGGGGCTCTCACGCGATTCGGCCCTTTCATCCGCTCTCTCCACACCCGTTCCGGCTCGGGCTCGTCCGAGCAGACTCACGACCCGCCAATGCGCTCCTCCTCGCCGGCGGCGTGCTGTGCCAGGGGCTGGCGTTCGCTGTATCCGTTGGTGGGACACCCGGAGTGGTGGCCTGAATCACGCGGGCCGGCGTCGCATATATCGCATCCAGAACACCGCGAAGATCCCGAGCACCAGCCACTCGATGAAGATCACCACGTTCGAAACCGCGTCGTTCAGGTAGCCGACCACCGCAATCGCATCGACGACGACCGAGGCGCTCGAGACACCTACCGCCTGCGTCCGCAGGTAGTACGTCGGGTGTGAGTCCCACCAGTCGTCGCCGTCGAATCGCGCCTGAACGATCGGGCTGTCGACGTCGACCGTCGCGGTGCCGCTCGCGTCTGTGACGACCACCGGAACCGTCGCCCCGTCGACGAAGACCTCTCGCCCGCTGATCGGCGTACCGTCCGCCTCACTGAGGGTGATTTCTGCCGTCCCCGTTCCGTCATCGATCGCCACGTCGAGCACCGGCTCCTCGTAGCGTGTGATCTGCTGGTCAGTCGTCACCGGTAGCCCCCAGATGTCGACGGCGCTCGTAGAGACCGACTCGCCGGTCACGACGCCCGTACTCTTGAGAGTCCCAGCGTACTGGTCGTACAGTGGCGTTCGGTTGGCGTTCTCCGTCGCGACGATCGTATTAGCGAGCGGCGTCGGTGCGATCGACCCGTTCTCGTCGACTCTAGTCGTCTCCCACCAGATGTGCCGATCAGCAGGTTGGTCGGCGATGACACTCACGTTCGCGGGACTCATCCGGTAGCGAAGCATCGCGGGATACCGTCCGTCGTACGAGTGGGAGGCGGCGACTTCCGATGTCCCGCTCCCGGTCCGCTCTTCGACAGCCGTCGTTCGAGAGACCGAGAAGAACCGCCACGGGGCGGTCACGTACATCGTTTTCTCGCCGATCTGGACTTCGACGTACTCCCAGCCGGCGGCACCGGCGGCCAGTCCTTGCTGGCCCGTCCACTCGACAGAGACGACGTCGTCGCCGGGCCGGTCGTAGACGTGAACATCCACCGAGAGGTCGTCACTGTTGACCGTCTCGATCGGCACCGACCGAGTGAGCGTCACCGACCGATTCTCCGTCCGTATCCTGTCCCACTCGGAACACCGGGCGCTCGAAACACCGTAGTGCTTCTCGAGTTCGACCTCGACCTGGAGCTCGGCGGTCATCGTGTGGGTACCGACGGGAAGCGGTCGTGGTTCGGACAGCGGCGACGTGTAATTCAGCGTCGTCCACGCACCCGGGCCCCACTGCTGCATGCTGATATTCCCCGCCGTAACACTCACCACATCGGCTTCGGAGTCCAGCAATCGGTAGTCGGCCCACCGGGTGAGCGAGTAGGTGTTGTTCCCGATGGTACAGGACCCGCTCTCGGTGTAGTCCGAGGGCACGTCGACGCGGTAGTCCCACGGAACGTGCGTGTTCACCTGGACGTTCTGAGTGACGTACCGGCCTCGGTACCAGACACCCGGGAGAACATCGATGAAGCCGACGTAGGTGTCGCGCACGAGATCGTGTGACCCGCCGCGCCACACGAGCGAGGTCGACGCCCCGTCGACCGTCGAGAACACCTCACTGCCGTTATCCATCGGGACGGCGGCTGTACTCCGGGCGACGGTCTCGCTGGGTGCGAGTTCGGAGTACCGGAGGTGCCGTTCGACGATCTCGATCTTGCGGTCGATGATCGTCTGGTACTCGGCAGTGTGGACCATCGCTTCCCCGGGATTCGTGACCTCGAGGTCGCTCCCGACCAGTTCGACCTCGGCGTTGTAGACGGGGTCCCACCAGCCGTTCGGGTTGCGCGCCTCGACGGTGTACTCCCCGTCGGTGTCGGTTGCCCGGCTCGGGTCGGCGTCGTACAGCGGGAGGATACGGAGCTCTCGCTGGCCCCATTTCGTGTTCCACTCCTCCAGTGTGTGCCACTGGTCCCGGTATGGGATGGTGTAGTAGCCGGTGAGCCCGCTCTGGTACATGTCCGACTCGTTGGCGATGACGAGCGCGTCGCGCGGGCGGATGCTATCCTCCCAGAGCTGGACCGGCTGGGTGGCGACCGTCCGGTTGACGTCCCGGATGGCACCGTCGTCGTACTCGTACATCTGGATCGTACTCGTTCCCCGGGCCAGATCGGGATCGTTGCTGGCGAGCACTCGGAAGGTGTCGTCGTAGGTCCGGTCGACCCCCGGCTCCGGGTCGGGAATCGTCAGTCCGCCACCGAACGCCGCGCCTGCGAACGTGCTCGCGACGAGCAGGATCGCTATCGCGACGACAGCGAGTCGCGAGCCTCGACTGGCCGCCCGGCGAAGCCGAGCGGTGACTCCCTCTCGACGGGCTGGCTGGAACGACCTGTGGGACGGAGGTCCCTTCGAGTCACCCGAAGACATACGTGAGGAGGTCCAGAAACGCGCTCCACGCCGACCCGACGACGAACAGTCCGCCACCGGAGAGGGCGAGCCGGCGCCCCCAAGCACGTCGTTGGAGACGGTGGCTTCCGAGCCACGCCATCAAGCCGAGCAGGAGCAGACAGAGGCCGGCGTAGATGAACACCTGAGCGGTCCAGTCCGGAAAGTCGATGAGTGCGTCAAAATCGACACTGCTCGCGAGTACTGCCGTCTCTACGCCGCCAGAGAGGCCCGGAGGTGGGTCGGCTCCCACGATGGTTCGGAATATCCCCCGCGTGAGCGTGTCGGGAAGAACCAGCGGCCCACTGACAGGGAGCAACTGTTCGGCGATCGCTCGAATCATCGCAGAGGGGCCACCCGTCGCGCTGGGCGGACCGCCCGCTTCTGTGATACCGGTGATCCGCTCTGCGTAGATGTACGCGAGAACGGGGGGGAGTTGTCGAATCATGGGTAGTGGAGTGGCAGTCCGGGGCGGTGGGATCAAGGCTGACCGGTGACCCGGACCGTCGGCTAGACTGAGGATACACCACCGGGGACATAGCGGCTCCACAGTTGCGGATGGCGTACACGTACGCGTTGCGCACAGGTGCGGCTCGCGTACAGTTGCGGAATACGTACTTCTGAAATGAACAAGACGGTTGGCCGGCCAAGAGGAGTGTGATGATCCGTCATCTGACTCGAAGCGGACCGCCTCCCCGAACGGTCGTCGACGACCGGGTGCAATCGATGTGCTCGATCCTCGACGAAGACGGCCACCGGACTCGCAAGCAGCAGCTGGGTGCCGGGCCGGAGGAAGCCGATGCCTGAGATCGAGATTCGCTTCGCCAGCGACCGCGAGTACGAGCGACTCCGTCACATCCGGGACAAATACGGCGTCCAGTGGCGGGGTATGCTCATCCAGGGCGCAAAGCGACTGGAGGGGCTCCGTCACCCAGGGCTCTCCCGAGCGGCCCGTGAGCGGCCCGTGAGTGCCGAGGAGCCGACCGAGCACGACCCCGCCA
>Ga0207757_100226_pt1 | contig 44298 bp, 46 predicted proteins | sample A23P3SouthBayCA_2_FD_187752 | JGI IMG/M metagenome (GOLD analysis project Ga0207757, IMG submission 187752) | Aerobic enrichment media microbial communities from Eden Landing Ponds, California, USA - A23 P3 (2) (SPAdes) | ecosystem: Environmental > Aquatic > Marine > Unclassified | place...
CCCGCCGTTGGAGTGGCTACTGGTGTGTCCGGGGCCGGTCGTCGCGTCCGGATGGTTCGGACAGAGCTGCTGCTGGAGCTGGTCCTGGCTCCCACCGTGGTGCCCCCCGCCCTTCTCGGCGTTGCTGTAGTAGCCCGGACAGTTCGAGGTGCCGTGGCCTTCCTCGGCAGCGCCACGCCCGGCGAGTGCGAGCCCGGCCGTGGCGGCTCCGGTCGATTTCAGTACGCGGCGCCGCGAGACGCTGGTTCGGTCCTGCGTCATGTCACCATTTCACGGGATGCACCCGGGGGAGTAGTTTCGGTCTCAGATGTGAGCCCCACATCACCCGCCGTCAGCACCCGGCTCGGTGGCCCGAGTTATGTCCGCCGGCGCCGCGGGTTTCTTGCGGGTGGCCGATGAGCGGCGGCGTATGAGGGCCATCCGGGTCCGTATCCAGCCCGAGCGGGGGTGGTTCGGCCCGTTCCATCGTGCCGCCACCGAGGCCGACGATATCTCCATCCGGGCCGTTCACGCCCTGCGACTCCTGGCCGACGGCTCCTCGGTGCTGCTGTACGAGTACACGGGCGACCGGGCGGTGGCCGAGCGGCTCGCGGCCGACCGCCTCGACGGGGCGGTGAGCTGGCAGGTGACCGAGCTGAGCGGCCGGCAGCTGATGTACGCCAACACGACCCCGAGCGCGATGACGGCTGCCATCCTCGGGGTCCTGGACGAGTGGACGGTCGTCGTTGACTGGCCCATCCGGCTCGTCGACGACCGCGAGGTCGTGCTGACGCTGGTGGGCGACGACGCCGAACTGCAGGGCGCTATCGACGCGGTGCCGGAGGGGGTCCGGGTACAGGTCGAACGGACGGGGGAGTACCGGCCGGGCCCCGACCGACTGCTCGCCCGACTGACGCCACGGGAACACGAGACGCTCCAGGCCGCCGTCGAGCTCGGGTACTACCGGAACCCGCGCGAGGCGACCTACGAGGACGTGGCGGCCGCCGTCGACTGCGCGGCGGGGACCGTCGGCCACCACCTCCGGAACGCGGAGACGAAGGTGATGGGGGCGCTGCTCGGCGACGGGTGAGCGACCGACCAGCACCCCGACGGGCCCTACTCGTCCGGGAGGAGTGCCCGGAGGTAGAGCCAGCGGTTGACCCACAGCTGGCGGGCCGTCGAGAGCGCGAAAAGTGCGAGGAAGACGCTCGCGATGAACATCGGCTCGATCGACGACAGGAACGGCGTCCCCAGGCCGGCGGCGACAACGGTCATCAGCGCGAGCACGCCCAGCGAGCGGTAGTAGTCCGCCCACGTGATGCCGTACTCGTTGACGACCTCCATGTGGACGTACACGTGACGCGCCCCCTCCTCGAGCTGGACCGTCTTCCGGTCCCGGTCGTACTCGATGACACCCCGCTCGTCGAGTTTCGGGAGATGCGTCTGGTGCAACGAGTTGTAGACGCTCTGCCGGACCTTGCGTGGTGGCGGCGACTCGCCGGCCTCGCGCTCGGCGATCGCCTCCGAGAGGTTCCGCAGCGAGACCGACCCCAGTTTCGCCCGGAGTACCTCGACCGTCGCGCGACGCCGGTCGTTCCGGAGTATCTCGTGCACCTCACCCCTGTCGATGCCGTTGTTGTATGTCGGTAGTACCTTCATCGTCCCCCCTCCCTCGTTCTGACGCTGACACTGGTGACGCTGGATGCCGCCGTGGCAGTCCGTGAGTATCGGGTGCGTTGGACACAGTATAAATCATGAGGACGTTTCTGAATATTCTTTCAGGCGCTCGGCTTCATCCGCGGTTCGCGGCGGAGGGGGGCTCTCCCCCGCGTGACGGGACGATTAACCGATGCTTTCAGCGCGCTCAACGACCGATTCGAGTCGGATAACGACCCGAATGGGGTCTCGAATTTGGGGTTAGAGCCGCCGAACCACCCGTTTCTCTTCGAGGGTGCGCCATTAGCTTAGTGGATGGGGGGTAGTGGCTTGGGCAAGTCCGGGCGCCCCGACGGGCCCTGGACCCGAGACCATGACAGACGAACGCTATCAACTGACGCGGCGGAAGGCGCTCGCGGGGCTCGCAACTGTGGGGGCCGCGGGGGCGGGCGCTGGACTGGGCACGAGTGCGCTGTTCAGTGACACCGAATCGTTCGACAACAACTCCATCCAGGCGGGGACGACCAACCTTATCGTTCAGGCCAAGGTCGCTGCCCTGTCATCCGATCTGGCTAGCAGTAACGGGGATGTGATTATCGAAGATGTGGACGGAGAGGTCGACGGCGATGCTGGGATCGGCATCACCGCGACCGACATCAAACCCGGCGATAGCTTCGTCGTCGGTTTCAACGTCATCGTCGAGAACAACCCGATGTACGTCGCCGCGCGGGCGGCAAATGTGAATAACAGCGGGGGCGATACCACCGAGCCAGAGCCAACGCCTGACGATGGCGAACTCGGAGAGAGTATGGACACCGTCCTCGGTTACGACGGCGCTGCCACCGGTAGTGATGCCAATAACTACACATGGGATCAGTCCGGTGCTGTGGCGCCCAACAATCCCGAAGCCGGGACTGGCGGTGGCGTGTCGCTGAACTCATTCCTCGGTATGCTAGAGACCGACGGGTTCCTCTATCGGGATCCCGATTCAGGGGCAGAACCGTCGAGTAACGGCCAGGGACACGGAACTGCCAGCCCGACGGAACTCGGGAACGGCGACAACGTCACCCACTGGCAGTACTTCGAGGTGCCAATCGGTGTCGGGAACGAGATCCAGAGCGACAGCATCTCCTGGAACGTCACTTGGTACGGCGAGCAGGTCCGGAACAATCCCGCCCCGAGCGGACCGAGTGCCGTCACCGACGGTAACCAGAACCCGTAGAGTCGACGCTCGGATACTCAACCCACGCTGGCATCTCGGCGGTTCGACTCCGCCGGTGGGTCCTCCCCGAACGGGGGTACCACAGATGGACGACCGAATCAAGTTAACACGGCGGAAGGCGCTCGCGGGGCTCGCCACGGTGGGAGCCGCAGGCTTGGGCGCCGGACTGGGGACGAGCGCCCTGTTCAGCGACACCGAATCGTTCGACAACAACTCCATCCAGGCGGGCCGGTTGAACATGCAGGTGACCGTCGACAACATCCTGCACAGTACCGCCATCGTGCGGGACAATACGGCCATCTCACCGAAGGACACCGCTGACGGGAACTCGGTGACGATCACCGTTTCGGACCTGAAACCTGGCGACTGGCTCATCCTGGAATGGGAGGCCGAGGTGTTCTTCAACCCGGGATACGTCCAGGTCACCTCGGTTGACGGGGATTACGCCAACCAAGAGGGGGCCACACCGGAGTCAGAGACCGACACGTCGAGCCCGGGCGACCTTGGTGACGCGCTTCTCTCGACGGTGTGGGGCGACTACCAGCCCTCCGGTCCGAGCCGCGCAGACCTCGACTACCTCGACCCGACCACCGACCTCAACGATACCGGGCTCACCGACTACGAGATCCCGGACACGAACGGCGTGACGGGGAGCGGTGCCCACTACACGACGATGAACGAGGCACACGACGTGTACAAGACAGGTGTCCTCCTTCGGGATCGCACCACGGGGGATCCGCTTGAGGTGGGGCCGGGTGGCGGAAAGGACCCGGCGAGTTTCTGGCAACTGCTGGAACTGCCGACGGGCGTCGGTAACGACGTTCAGGGCGACGTGCTCACCTTCACGCTTCGGTTCGACGCCGAGCAGGTGCGCAACAATCCAACCCCGTTCAGCGGAACCTGAATCCATGACGATGAACGACCCACGCGGGTGCACGATGGCGGTTCGACTCCGCCGGTGGGTCCTGCCCGGAGGGGGCGACACATGAGCGACCGACAGATAGACATCACACGGCGGAAGATGCTCGGGGCGCTAGGGGCCGTCGGTGCCGCCGGTGCCGGCGCCGGAATGGGAACGAGTGCCCTGTTCGGCGACACTGAGTTGTTCGAACAGAATACCCTGGCTGCAGGGGAGCTTGACCTGAAAGTCGATTGGGAGGAGCACTACTCCTACCCGCAGTTGTACGGGTTCAGCGATCCGACCGATGGGCTCGATGTCACCCGGTCAGAACCAGAGGAGACGAGCGACTACGTCGGTCTGCCGGATCCCGACGACCCTGTTGTCTGGGTCCATGAGGACGACCTCGGTGCCTACATGTCGAATACAGCCATCGAGGCGTTCCCTGACCCCGACAACGACGGAGAGCAGGAGGTCGAAACGGGTTCGTTCACCTACGAACCTTGTAATGACGGTGCGGATTTGCCATCAGGGCTCGAAAGTCTCCACTCTGGGGGGTCGGGGAACCCGGTCCGGACGAACAACGACGACACGACCGACGATGCCGGCAACGCCGAGCCGCTGATCAAACTGGAGGACGTCAAGCCCGGCGACTTCGGCGAGTTCACGTTCAGTTTCCACCTCTGTGATAACCCCGGCTACGTGTGGCTCCAGGCGGCGAACTTCAACGAAGATGGGGGCGCGAATCCGGAATCGGAAGGGGCTAACGAGGCCAATCTCGCCGAGAACATCCGGACGGTGTGGTGGTACGACGCCAGGGGCGACAATATCCCGCCACGGACGGACTGTGAAGAGAAACTCTATCTGACCGATACCGACAGCGACTACAACAACAATCAGACGGTCCTGTTCGAGGTTGACCTATCAGGTGGCACTGCGGAACTGACCGAACTGCTCCCCGCAAAGGACAGCACAATTAACAACGGGAATTTCGACGAGACGGACGCCATCGCAGCCACACCCAACGGGAACGAAGTCGTCCTATTCGACAAGGAATCTGAGCACATCGGCGTCTACGATGTCGGGAATGAGTCGTTCACCGACAATGGAGCCACCAGTGGCACGGTACCGGGTGGTGTCGTGCTGGCCGGCTACTCCCCGTCAGGGACGCTTTGGGCGGCAAGCCAGGACGACAACAAACTCTACACCGTCGACCCGAACACTCCATCCTTCACCGAGGAAGGCGATACAGGCATCAACCTCAGCGGGGCCGATCTCGCGTTCGCGTCTGACGGAACGATGTACCTCTGGTCCGGCGACCCCACGGCGAATGGCCTCTACGAGGTGGTCGACCCGGCCAGCGACACAACTGCCGTCGCCGTCGGTAGTGTCGGTGACAAGGATACGAACGTCACCGGAATGGCGATTCGTAGCGGCGGAAACGGAAACATCGTCGTTTCCAACAAGCAAGATGACGAAATCAGGGTAGTCGACAGGACGAATGGAAATCTCGGCGCTAGTTTCCCGACCGAATTCGACGAGGACGATGATGGGACGTTAGAATCCTGGGACCTCACGTCCGGCGATATGACTGCCGGCATACTCTGTGGCGAGGTGTTCCGCCGCGGGAATCCCGAGATCGAGGGGTCCCCCGAAAACCTGAACGACGATATCACGGCCCTCGAGTCGTCTCCAGTGCCCCTCGACGGTAATCGGGCCACCGGATTCGATGAGTTCAGTGGATCCGGTGACGATGCGGACCGCGAGTGCTTCCCGGCCGGCGTGACCCACTACATCGGGTTCGGCTGGTGGCTACCGGCGGATGTCGGCAACGAGGTCCAGGGGGACTCCGTCTCGTTCGATCTCGGCTTCTACACCGAGCAGTGCGAGAACAACGACGGGAGCTACAGCGGACCCTGATACAGGCACGACGCGTCGTCGCCCCCTCGCAGTCTTCACCCACGCTGGTGCGTCACGGCGGTTCGACTCCGCCGGTGGGCCTCTCCCGACTGGGGGGTAATCATGACAGACCGGGACTTCGAACTCACGCGGCGGAAGGCACTCGCGGGGCTCGCCACGGTGGGAGCCGCGGGGGCGGGCGCTGGGCTGGGCACGAGTGCCCTGTTCAACGACACGGAATCGTTCCTGAACAACTCGGTTCAGGCGGGGACGCTCGACCTCGTGGTCGACTACTACACCAGCACGGACCAGGGGTCGTTCGGCACCAGCAGTCAGAGCGGCGAGGTCAACGGCGACGGGGCAACGGTGTACGACTACACCGTCTCCGACGTGAAGCCGGGCGATAGCGGAACGCTCGCGTTCTGTCCGAAGATCGTCACGAACCGGGGCTGGCTCTGGGTCGGCTCGGCCGGGGTGACCGACTACGAGAACGGACAGACCGAGCCGGAGGGCGGCGTCGACGCCACGCCCGGCGGCAGCATGAACGGGACGAACGACGGCGCGGACGCTGGCGATCTGAGCTGTGCGATGGACGTGACGGTCTCGTATGCCGAGAGCGCGAGTCTCGACGGCGATCAGGTGGAGTGCAGCAACACCCGGGAGCTGAACAACCCCGCCGACTACACGCTGGCCGACCTCTCGAAGGACCTGGAGACCGGCTTCCCGCTCGACGGGGACGAGCCGGGGAACGACGATGGGACGGTGACTCCGTATCCCGGCTCCAGCGGCGCCGACGACCAGCAGGGGCCGTGTCTCTGCATCGAGTGGGAGGTGCCGACGGACGTCGGCAACGAGATCCAGTCCGACGCCATCGAGTTCGGGTTCCAGTTCGTCGCCGAGCAAGCACGGAACAACCCCGACCCGGCCAACCCGTTCGTCGACGCGATAGTCACGTCAGGCTCTATTCAGGACGCCATCGACGCCGCATCGGCGGGCGACGTCATCATGGTCGAATCTGGGAGCTACGGTGGGCCGATCGATGTCGACACGGCCGGCCTTCTGCTGTTCTCGCGGGATCCGACCGCGACGACCATCACCGACCAGGTCGTCGTGAGCGCGGACGGAGCCACCCTCTGTGGGTTCACCGTCTCGCCACCGGACGCGCCCACGAACGGGGCGTCAGAGGCCATCCGGGTCAGCGACACCCCGGACGGCGTGACCATCGTCGGCAACGTTGTGGAGAACTTCGACCGGGCGAGCAGCGCGAGCGGGTTCTGGGGGACAGACGGGATCAACGTGTTCGGCGGCAGCGCCAGTGATACGATAGAGAACGTGACGGTCAGGAACAACACTATCCGGAACGTCTACAACTCGGACGACTACGGTTCGACCGGCATCAGCATCCAGGGCAACGTGGATGGGGCGACGGTCAAGGGCAACACAATCGAGGAGATCGGCGTGGACACGTCCGGAACTCCGGTCAACTCCTACGCGTACGGCGTGGTGATCCGCGGGACTGGTAATCACGGTGTCGACCCGAAGAACATCAACGTCGTCGACAACGATATCTCGTCGGTACTCGCCAGCGACAGCACCCCGTACCTCGGCGTCGGCTTCGGCGTCGAGGCGGACGGGACGAACTACCTCGTCCGGGACAACACCATCGACGACGTCAACATCGGCGCCGAGGTCAAGGAGGCCGCGACGGAGCTGACCTTCGTCGACAACAGCCTGAGTAACATCGACACCAGCGTCAGCGGGTTGGAGCTCTACTTCGGCGAGAAGGACGGGGACGCCGTCTCACCCGTCGCGTCGATCATCGCCGACAACACGTTCGACCAGGCGGTGGTCTCCGGCGGAGGCGACTACAGCTACGATCAGACCATCCAGCCAGCACCGTGAGCTAACCGACACTCACCCACACCGGTATCGGGGCCTGCACCGTCGCGGTGTAGCGCACCCGGCACGGCCTCGCCGTGTTGCGGCGGTTCGATTCCGCCGGTGGGCCTCGAACGAGGCACAACACATGACACACGAATCGGCTGGCGGACGATGCCCGGCGGGACCGCACCCGTCGAGCGCGCAGTACCCCTGCCGGAGCAACAGGTCCTCCATGCCGAGAGACGCCCAGAGGGTCGAGAGTCGGCTCGGGCGGCCGACCTGTCTTCTGGATTACTGTTCAGGGGGTTTATGATGTTTGTCATCGAATGGCATGATAGGGCCGAACGACTGGGGGGTCCGACGCTCGGAGGGGGGACAAGATGAGCAACGACGACGGCGACCGGGGAATCGCCCGCCGGAAGGTACTGGCAGCCGCGGCTGGGGCGGGCGGGCTCGGGGTCGTCGGCGGCGTCGGGAGCGCGGCGCTCCTTCGGGACGAGGAGTCACTCAACGGACTGTTCCAGAGCGGCTCGTTAGAGCTGGATGTCGCCTGGGACACCACCGACGGCGAGAACCTGACTGCAACGCTCGAGGCGGGCAACACGAGTGGGCAGGACCTTCTGGAGCTCTCGCTCCCGGGCTCTGCGAACAACCCGGCACACGTCTGGTTCCAGCCGACCTGCCCGCCCGAATCAGCCGCCGGGCTCGCCGACGCGCTGGAACTCTCCGTCCGCCACTCCGACGCACAGGGGACGCCAGGCGACCACGTCCTGGACGCCGACGGGATGGCCATCGACAGCCGGACCCTCCGTGACCTCGCCGAACAGCCGGGAACGAAGCTCCAGTTCGGCGACGACGGATGTCTGGACGCGGACACGACTCGATACCTCCTCGTCGGGTGGGAGTACACCGAGGACTCCGCGGAGTTCGACGAGACGGACTTCGACCTGGAGTTCTTCGCCGAGCAGTGTCGCAACAACGACGCGCCGACGAACCCGTACGAGCCGCTGTCGTGTCCCGTGTCGTCGGGGAAGGATATCAGCTGGGTCGCGTTCTGCGCGGCGGACGGAGAGGCCCTGACGGACGGCGACCTGACGTTCACCGTGAGCGGGGACACCCTCGACCTGACGAGCGCACCGTCGACGCTGGAGACCGTGGTGCTGAAGTACGGCCCCGAGATTCGGGTCTTCACCGATCCCGGAACGTCGGGCACCTTCACCACGGCGACGGGCGGGACGACCTACGACAAGAGCGGCAACTCGTTCCCCGACAGCGGCCGGAGCAACTCGGTGCCGTGTCCCGGCACGTGCGGGCTGAAGTACGAGGGAACGTTCCAGACGCCGGAATCGAAGGGGTGCGAAGAATGACAGACACCGAACTCGAACGTGACGGCGGCAACGACGTACTCGAATCAGTACCCTGGCGGCGGCTACTGTCGGTGGTGGGGACACTCCTCGTCGTCGCCCTCGTCCTGCCGTTCGTCGTCTACGCAGTGCCGGGCGTGGTCGGTGCCGACGCGAGCTACGTCGTGCTCTCGGGGAGCATGGAGCCGGCGATGAGTGCGGGCGATGTCATCGTCGCCGAGGCGGTACCACCGTCGACCATCTCGGCGGGCGACGTGGTGACCTTCGCGGCGGCGGGCGAGACACGGCCGACGACCCACCGGGTCATCGAGGTGGTCGAGACCGAGCAGGGGCTCGCGTTCCGGACCGCGGGGGACGCGAACGAGGATCCCGACCCGGCACTGGTGACTGCCGACCAGGTCCGCGGCGTGGTGCCGACCGTCGGGGGCCACCTGTTCGTCATCCCGCTGGTCGGCTACGTCATCCAGTTCGCCGGGACCACCACGGGAATCCTCACGCTCCTCGTCGCGCCGCTGGTGTTGCTGGTACTCTCGGAGGCGTACGTGCTCGTACGGTCCAGCCGCGGCGGGGACGGCGCCAGCGGGGAGCCGGGCGACCCCGAACCGGGTGCGTCCACCGAGCCCGACCCCGTAGCGACGGCCGGAACCGCGGCGGCGACAGCCGACAGGGACGCCGAGCCCGCCGAAGCGGCGGACGAGGATGGCGGGTTCACGCTGACCCCGATGGACCTCCGGCTGACGGTCGGGGTCCTGTTCCTGTTCACGGCGTACGCCGCGTGGGTGGCCTACGCGACCCTGGAGGTCTGGGCCGTGACGGGGGCTACGACCGTCGGCGCGACGCTCGTCCTCGTCGGGGCGATGTACCTGTTCGGGGGCTCGCTGCCCGAGGACGGCACGCGGTCGGGCGCTGACGCTCCCGCGACCGTCCCCGCCACCGCCGCGAGGACATCGGAGCGTCGTCACGAGGCGGTCCACGACGGCGGGACCGACCGGGCTGCCGTCCGAGACGCCGGAACACCCTGGACGGGGAACGACGGCCCCGTCCTCGGAGAACCGCTCGGTGGGGCGGCACCCGGAGAAGCAGTCCCGGGGCGAGACGGCGCCGATGTGGTCGTGCCCCGGTCGCCGACCGGGACCGCCGAACCGGCAGTCGCCGAAGCGGAGTCGGCCCCTGCTCCGGCAACAGTCGTCACGTCCGACCAGCTGGAACCGGCCATCGTGCCTGTCGACCAGGCCACGCTATCGAGTACGGCCGCTGACGGGCCCGTCGATAGTTATGTGACAGCCGAGGCGGTGGAGACAGGCCGCGGTGGGCCCCAGCCCCCGTCAGAGAACCCGCTTATCACGGTCCCGTTCGTCCTGCTCTACTACATCGGGTATGCGGTCGTGGAGCCGACCCGATTCGTCTATCGGCGACTGTCTGCCGTTCGTGGGGGTGGTTCCGATGACTGACCGCCGAAGGGCCGTTCTGGTGGTCGTGCTGGTGTTCGGGCTGAGCATCGCTGGCGGACACACCTACGCCGCGTTCACCGATGAGGAGGAGGTATCGGTCACCATCGACGCGTCCGCGCTCGGTGGGTCCGGCGGCGGCAACAGCGGTAGTTCGGACGTCTCGGTGTTCGGTGAGGAGTCGGGTGGTAAGGGTTCCTCCATCACCGCTCCGACTCCGACTCCACCCCCGGAACCACCGGCGACCGAGACGGGCACCGTGACAGCCGACACCGAGACGAAGACCGGCACGGCTTCCACCCGGACCACCAGTACGCCCACCGACTCGCCGACCCCCACGGCCACCGACTCGTCGACCCCCACGGCCACCGACTCGCCGACACCGATGCCGGAGTCCCCCGACGGTGGCGAGCAGACCTCCGAATCGGGCTGATCGCCGGATGCTCCTCCGGATTCCCCATTCATCCATCGCTTCCCTCGTCCCGGGGATGGCCCCTGGAACGCACAAGCGCAACGTGCTGGTGTTACTCGTCTATCTCCTCGTGTCGTTCGTCGTGGTGTCCGCGGCAGGCGTTGGAATCCCCACGATGCTACGCTGAGTAGCCACGAGCACCGGCAGGACGGTCGCGTCGATGTCCCTGCTGCAGGGAGGCAGGCGGACGGCCCTCGGGAACAGGGGTCCGAACATCAAGGGTCGGCCGGGAGTGACCTTTGTTATCCGGGGCCTAGCGGTCGCGTCGACACCCCTGACCACGAGGGGTTACGGACAGCCCTCTCCGTCCAAAGATTCCCGGTGCTTCGGGCACCGAGCCGGCAATATTCGGCGCTCTCGGCCGACCTCGGTCACCGGCGAGTAACGAAGCACCTATCACCGGGGCTGGCAAGATAACGACCAAATGGCTACACCGGATTCGGGTGCGAACGAGTTCGTCCTCTGGCTGGACGAGATCGGGTCCGACGACCTCGATCTGGTCGGCGGCAAGGGCGCCTCTCTCGGGGAGATGACCGCTGCCGGCCTCCCCGTCCCGCCGGGGTTCGTGGTGACCGCGGGCAGCTATCGCGAGTTCATCGAGTCCACGGATATCGACGAGGAACTGTTCGAGGCCGTCGACGTGGACGCGGAGGACTCGACCGCGCTCGCCGAGGCAGAGGCCCACGCCAAGGAGCTCATCCTCGAGACGGAGATGCCCGAGGAGATGCGCCAGGGCATCCTCGACGCCTACGCCGACCTCGACGACGGCGAAGCGTTCGTCGCGGTGCGGTCCTCGGCCACCGCCGAGGACCTCCCGGACGCCTCGTTCGCCGGCCAGCAGGAGACCTTCCTCAACATCACCGGCGAGGACCTCATCGACCGCGTGAAGCGGTGCTGGGCCTCCCTCTTCACGCAACGCGCCATCTACTACCGGCAGGAGCAGGGCTTCGCCCACGACAAGGTCGACATCGCGGTCGTCGTCCAGCGGATGGTCGACGCCGAGAAGTCCGGCGTCATGTTCACCAGCCACCCCTCGACCGGCGAGCCGAAGATCATCATCGAGGCCGCGTGGGGGCTCGGCGAGGCCGTCGTCTCGGGGTCGGTCTCCCCCGACAACTACGTCATCGACCGCGAGACGGGCGAGGTGCTCGACGCCACCATCGCGGACAAGAAGACGATGATGGAGAAGGACCCGGAGACGGGCTCGACCATCGAGCGCGAGGTCGACGAGGAGCTGCGCGAGGCGCAGGTCCTCGACGAGGACGAGATCGAGATGCTCATCGACATCGGCGAGCGCGCCGAGGACCACTACGACGACCCCCAGGACGTCGAGTGGGCCATCACGGAGGAGGGCGTGTTCATGCTCCAGTCCCGGCCCATCACGACCATCAGTGACGCGAGTGCCGGGGCGGGCGCGGACGCGGCCGTGAGCGACGGCAGCGGGAACGGCGAGGACGACGACGTCCTGCTGAAGGGGCTGGGCGCCTCGCCCGGTATCGTGAGCGGCGCGGCCCGCGTCGTCCGCAAGCTCGATGGGCTCGACAAGGTCGGCGAGGGCGACATCATCGTCACCGAGATGACCACCCCGGACATGGTGCCCGCGATGAAGCGCGCCGCCGGCATCGTCACCGACGAGGGGGGGATGACCTCCCACGCCGCCATCGTCTCGCGCGAGCTCGGCGTCCCCGCTGTGGTCGGCACCGGTACCGGCTCGGAGGTGCTGGGTGACGGCCAGCTCATCACCATCGACGGAGACAAGGGGACCGTCACGGAGGGGAGCACCGACGAGGAGACCACCAAGGAGGACCGGCTGGAGGAGGTCCGCCCGCAGAACCCCGTCAAGCCGATGACCGCGACGGAGGTCAAGGTGAACGTCTCCATCCCGGAAGCGGCCGAGCGCGCGGCCCAGACCGGCGCCGACGGGGTCGGCCTGCTCCGGATGGAGCACATGATCCTCTCGACCAACGAGACGCCCGAGCACTACATCGAGAACCACGGCGAGGACGCCTACATCGACGAGATAATCAACGGCGTGCGCGGCGTCGCCGACGAGTTCTACCCGCGACCGGTCCGTGTCCGCACGCTGGACGCCCCGACCGACGAGTTCCGCCAGCTGGAGGGCGGCGAGGACGAGCCCCACGAGCACAACCCGATGCTCGGGTATCGGGGCATCCGGCGCTCGCTCGACCGGCCGGACGTGTTCGCCCACGAGCTGGAGGCGTTCCGCCGGCTCTGGGAGATGGGCTACGACAACGTCGAGCTGATGCTGCCCCTGGTCAACGACGCCGAGGACGTGCTCCGGGCCCGGAACCTGATGGAGGAGGCCGGCATCGACTGGGAGAAGCGCAACTGGGGCGTGATGATCGAGACGCCTGCCGCCGCGCTCTCGGTGGAGTCGATGGTCGAGCACGGCATCGACTTCGCCTCCTTCGGGACGAACGACCTGACCCAGTACACGCTCGCCGTTGACCGGAACAACGGCAACGTCGCCGATCGGTTCGACGAGCTCCACCCCGCCGTCCTCGAGCTCATCGCGGGGGTCATCGAGACCTGCCGCGAGCACGACGTGGCGACCTCCATCTGCGGGCAGGCCGGCTCGAAGCCGGAGATGGCGCGCTTCCTGGTCAACGAGGGAGTCTCCTCCATCTCGGCCAACATCGACGCCGTCCGTGATGTCCAGCACGAGGTCAAGCGCGTCGAGCAGAAGCTCCTGCTCGACTCCGTGCGCTAGGCGGCGCGGATTCTCCCCGTTCGCGCGACCTATCGGGCGGACAGAACGCCCACCACGAGTCACGAGGCTTTTACCGCGCCATCGCCGACCGGGAGCCATGCAACGGTCCCCGCTCGCGGCGGTGGCGCTCGCCGTCCTCCTGATGACGGCCGGTTGTAGCGGCGTGTTCGGCGGTGACGGCACCCCCTCGTCAGCCGAGCCGACGCCGGTCGACGGCGACGCGGCGAACACGGTGCCCGGCGTCGAGAACGGTCAGGTGACGAACGCGACGGCGTTGCTGGCGGCTCACGAGCGGGGCCTGGTGGCTGCGGGCTTCGAGAACCGGCTCCAGCTGAATGCGACCGTCGCGTACCGGGGTGAAGCGGTGAAATCGGCCCGGGAGAAACAGGTCATCACCGAGCCCGGGGCGAGCGCGTACCGCTTCCGGGTGGTCAATCAGCAAGGTGGTGGCGATGTCCGGTTCGACCACTGGGGCAACGAGACCGTCTGGGTCTCCCGGGGATTGCTCGGGGACCGGACGACCTACCAGGTTCGTGACCGACGGGCCGGCACGAGCGGGCTCACCGTCAGTGGCGTCATGGCCAACTACATCAACGGCTCGGAGGCGACCGTCACGAACGTCAGCGAGCGCGACGGCCAGACACTGGTCACCTTCGAGACGACCACGCCGCCGACGGACCCCGACGCCCTCCCCGACAACGCGACGAACGTCCGCGACTACCGGCTCCGGTTCGTGGCCGACTCGCAGGGGCGGATCCACGCGCTGGTCGCCCGGGGAACGTACGACATCCAGGGTGAATCCAGCAGCTTCTCCGTCGGCTACCGGACCGTCGGGCTCGGTGACCGGTCCGTGACCCAGCCCGACTGGGCGAGCCAGGCCCTGCGGAACGGGAGTGCGTGAAATCCATCCACTCGTTACGCTGACACCCCGGCGTGTCCATCGCGGGCCGCTCCTCGGCAGCGATGGCTCCGTCCGGACCCGCGAGTGAACCACGCCAGCGGGGTTGTATACCCCCCGCCAGTCCGTGGCGCAATACCTAAGAGAACGCCTCCACTGGTAGGTGTCTAGATGCAGCGGGTCGAACAGGATCCACAGGACTTCGGGCAAGTTCTCTCGTCGATGTGTACGGAGCCGCACCCGGCTGCGCGGGACGCGGCCGAGCGGTTCCTCGCGACCAACCCGGGAGACCCGGGGACGTACGAGACCGTCGCCAAGCTGGAACGCCGCGCGGTGGACCTGCTCGGGGAGATCGTCGGCCTGCCCGATGTCGCGGGCTACGTCGCCTCCGGCGGCACCGAGGCCAACATCCAGGCGGTCCGCATCGCGCGCAACCGCTTCGAGACCGACACCCGCAACCCCAACGTCGTCGCCCCCCAGCACGCGCACTTCTCGTTCTGGAAGGCCGCCGACGTGCTCGGCGTCGAGCTGCGGACGGCGCCGCTGTCGAACTACACGGCCAACCTCGAGGCCATCAAGCAACAGGTCGACGAGGACACCATCGCCGTCGTCGGCGTCGCCGGCTCCACCGAGTACGGCCGCGTCGACGATATTCCGGCACTGGCCGACATCGCGGCCGACGTGGGCGCACTGTGTCACGTCGACGCCGCGTGGGGCGGCTTCGTCCTGCCGTTCACCAGCCACGACTGGAACTTCGCCTCCGCCGACGTGGACACGATGACCATCGACCCGCACAAGATGGGTCAGGCCGCCGTGCCAGCGGGGGGGCTGCTCGCACGGGGCCCCGAGTTCCTCGACGAACTCGCCATCGACACGCCCTACCTCGAATCGACCTCGCAGGTGACGCTCACCGGGACCCGCTCGGGCGCGGGCGTCGCCTCCGCCGTCGCGGCGATGGAGACGCTGTGGCCCGACGGCTACCGCGAGCAGTACTACGAGTCCCAGGCCAACGCCGAGTGGCTCGCGAAGAAGCTCCGCACCCGGGGCTGCGAGGTGGTGCCGCCCGTCCTCCCCATCGTCGCGGCGGACATGCCCGACCGCCTCATCGACACGCTGCGCGACCGTGGCTGGCGGCTCTCGCGCACCGGCACCGACGAGGCCCGGGTCGTGATGATGCCCCACGTCGACCGCTCGATGCTCCGGGAGTTCGTCAGCGATATCGACGACATCTTCGCCGAGTTCGATATCGGGCGGTAAGTGGACGTTCGAAACGACACGTTTCGACGGTTCTCCGGAACAGCCAGGTCGGCAGCCGTGTCCGGCACAGGATACATCTGGCCGAGCCAGTGGAGCGGGTGACCGTATCGAGGTGTTCTACCGACGCTCTGTTACCGCGTGCTGACTACGGAGCGTGAATCCAGCAGGGCATTCGGGTCGTTGACATCCTCCTCCGCGTGAACGCGGAGGAATTCATCACTGCAAATGGGTCGCCAGACGATACCGCGAGCGGATCTTGGCCCATTCACTCGCACTACGGCAAACCCGTCCTTGAGTCCTGCGAGCGCCGATATCGGCTCGACAGGCCAGCCGGAGAGACTGCAGATCCCCCGGTTACCGAACACGGTTGATCCATACGCGCTGTCGGTTCACCAGTTGACGAGATCCGGAGCCGAATACTGCCGATCCGAGTCTGGGGCACAGGTGGGTCCATCGAACAACGTGCAACCTGGTTCTGAATCGAGCGGCTCGTCTCGACCACGATCGATGCGTATCGCATCACCAGAGCCGATACGCATCGCTCAGACAGTCCGATAGCAAACTGATTTGTTCCTCTGGGGTTCGTTATCTAACCAGAACATGCTCGGAGCTCACTCCCCGGCTCGGCGAAAGTGGTTCCCTTCGCCAAGCGGCAGCGTGCCCGATTCCAGTCAGCGGGGCAGCTCGGAATCGTGAACTCGTCCTCGATCCTCGATACTGCCAGTACAGTTCTCGTCGGCACAGCCAAGTGGACCGAGCAGCTCGAAAGGACACTCGAAACCAACACCGAGACCACCGTACGAACGGAGCGAACCGGCACCGCAGCACTCGACCTGGTCCGTAACGGAGGACCCGACTGCATTGTCGCCGACTACTCGCTTCAGGGGATGACAGGAATCGAGTTACTCGAAAACATCCGGGACGAAACGACCAGACTCCCGGTCGTGATGGTGACGGCCGAGGGGGACGAGACCGTCGCCAGTGAAGCCATCGGTGCAGGTGTCACCGACTATATCCCACTCTCGGATCCGGACGACGGGCGGCCCGACGAGCTGCTATCCCGTCTGGAACGCGCCCTCAGAGAAGCCCGACGGTCGATAGCCGAGCGAGACCGGGCCCGGCAGTTCGACGCCACCTTCGACGATTCGGACACCGCAACCTGGGTCCTCGATCCGGACGGCTCACTCACACGGGTTAACCGAGCCGCTCGCGAGATGATAGATGCCAGCGTAGACTCGATCATCGGGCGGCCGTTCTGGGCACTCCCGTGGTGGTCCCTGGCGGATACGGCTGTGGAGGACATCCAGCAACTCGTCGAGAAGGCAGCCACTGGTGCCTTCGGAAACGCGGTCGTCTCACAGCCGACGCAAGGAGAGCAACCCCGGATGCTGGACCTCTCGCTTCGTCCCGTCGAGAACGAGTATGGGGACCTCCGCTCGATCATCGTCGAGGGTGTCGATATCACCGACCGTGTCGCCCTGGAACGTGATCTCCGCCGTTCCGAGAAACTGCACCGGGTCACGCTGAACAATATGACCGACACAGTGTTGATCACCAACGAGGACGGTGAGTACACGTACGTCTGCCCCAACGTCCACTTCATCTTCGGCTACTCGGCCGAGGAGATCCACGAACTCGGGACGATCGACGAACTCCTCGGCGAGGACCTGTTCAACCGTGAGGAGCTCGCCGAGAAGGGAGTGCTGAAGAATATCGAATGTACGGCGACAGACAAGGTCGGGCGTGAACACACGCTCCTGGTCAACGTTCGTGAGGTCTCGATCCAGGATGGGACACTCCTCTTCAGCTGTCGTGACATCACGAAACGCAAACAACGTGAGGAGGCACTGGCGACGCTACACGAGACCGCCCGTGACTTCCTCTACGCCGAAACCCACCGGGCGATCGCGCAGCACGTCGTCGATGACACTCCCGGTGTTCTGGATCTCGAAGCCAGCGCCGTCTACCTCTTCGACGCCGACGCCAACGAACTCCAGCCCGTCGCGCGTTCGCCGGCGATGAAAGCGTTGAATGGACCGCTCCCCACGGTTCACACCGACGGCGAGACCCATCCGGGGCACAGTTTCGTCGAGAACGAGGCTCTGTTCTTCGACGACATCCACGACACTGACCGACTGGAGAACCGTGCGACAGATCTCCGGGGGACCGCGTACATCCCACTCGGTAACCACGGCGTGTTCGTCGCTGGGTCGGACCGGATCGGGGCCTTCGACGAGGTTACCCGTGAACTCGCCGACCTGCTCGCTGCGACCGCCGAGGCGGCGCTCGATCGCGTAACGCGAGAGTCCCGGCTTCGAGAACAGGATCGGAGGCTCCAGCAGCAAAACGACCGACTCACCGCGCTCAACCGGATTAACGAGACGATCCGAGAGATCGATCAGGCACTCGTCCAGGCCGAAACCCGCGAAGAGATCACCAGCGCCGTCTGCGAGTTACTGACGGCGGACGACCGCTTCGAGTTCGCCTGGATCGGGACCGTGGATCCGACGACCGAGTCGGTCGAGCCACACGCCTGGGCAGGTAGCGAGCAGGGATATCTGGACAGCCAGTCGGTTCCGGTCGCCGAGTCGGACGCGGAGCCAGCGGGCCGAACGGCTGCGACTGGTGACGTAACGATGGTGGGGAACGTCGCAGATCGGCTCCACGACGAGCCCTGGCGGAAGGAAGCACTCTCCCGGGACTACCTCTCGATACTGAGTATCCCCCTCGTGTACAACGACCTCACGTATGGTATCTTGACGGTCTATGCACCAACACAGGACGCGTTCGGCGAAACGGCGAAAGCGGTACTTGCCGAGCTCGGTGAAACCACGGCCTCCGCACTGAGTGCGATCGAACGGAAGAACGCCCTGCTCACCACATCGATCAGTCGTGTCGAATTCACGGTCGAAGACTCTTCGTTCGTCCTCTCACGGCTGGCCGAGGAGGCGTCCTGTACGGTGTCCTACCGGGGTGGTGTCCAGCAATCCACCGAGGGGAACGCCGTGTTCGTGACCGTCGAAGGTGCCCCCCTGGCCACCGTCGTCGCTACTGCAGCCGACCTCGTCGCAGTCGAGGATGTCAAGCGGATCACAACGGATGACGACGGGGGCGTGATCCGACTCCAGTTCACGCGGCCGTTCCTCGCTCTGGAGTTAGCTGATCACGGTGCGATCTTGCGAGAGGCCACCACTGATTCGCATGAGACGGCCCTCGTAATCGACATCCCGGACAGTATCGATGTGCGGACGATTACCCGACTGGTTCGCGAATCGTTCCCCGAGGTCGACCTCCGGTCGAAGCAGACCCTGGACCAGACCGAAGAGCACGACCTCTACTCGAAGATCATCGGCGAGCTGACCGACCGGCAGCTCGAGGTGATCCAGATGGCGTACTACAGTGGCTATTTCGAGTCACCGCGTGCACGGACGGGAGAGGATGTCGCCGAAACACTGGGGATCTCTCCGACGGCATTCTACCAGCATGTCCGAACGGTCCAGCGGAAACTGTTCGCGACCCTTTTCGACGAGAGCGGCTACCTGACCGCTACCGTTCTCCAAGGGGTTGAATAACGAACCCACCCCTGAAACTGATGTTCGGTATTGAACTGCCGGATACTGGGGTCCGGCGTGGATAGACCGGACTAGAGTGCCCCGATACCCCGGCGGCACTCGTGATTACCTGATGAGAGATGTTGAGTACGAGTCGGGGGAGGAATCGGCGTATGAATGTTTCGACTGTGGCAACATCACCCTCGCGGAGCTCAAGCCCAGCACGTGTCCCGATTGTGGCGGCCAGATGCGAAACCGAAGAATGCCGCTCGAGTAACGATGGCATCGACAGACGACACTACCCACCGAACGACGGACGACGAGACCGAGGGGTCGCCCGATCCGGGATCGGCGCTCAAGACGGCCCGCCGGCAACTCCGCCGAGCTGCCGATCACCTCGATATCGACCCGAACGTCCTCGAACGGCTGAAGCATCCGAAGAAAGTCCACGAGGTGACGGTTCCAGTTGAACGGGACGACGGAACGGTCGAGGTGTTCACGGGCTACCGGGCGCAGCACGACAGCGTCAGGGGGCCGTACAAGGGAGGCCTCCGCTACCATCCGGCTGTCAGCAGAGACGAGAGTGTCGGCCTCGCCATGTGGATGACCTGGAAGTGTGCGGTGATGGACTTGCCCTTCGGGGGCGCGAAGGGAGGTGTGGCGGTCAACCCGAAGGAGTTGAGTTCGGACGAGAAACAGCGACTCACCCGCCGGTTCACCCAGGAGATCCGGTCCGTCATCGGGCCGAAACAGGATATCCCGGCCCCGGACATGGGGACGGACCCACAGACGATGGCGTGGCTGATGGACGCCTACTCGATGCAGGAAGGAGAGACGATACCGGGCGTCGTCACCGGCAAACCCCCCGTCGTCGGAGGAAGCAAGGGACGCGAGAAGGCCCCCGGTCGAAGCGTCGCCATCGCCACGAAACTCGCCTGTGGGTATTACGACCGCGACCTGTCAGAGACGACCGTTGCGGTCCAGGGGTACGGAAGCGTTGGTGCGAACGCGGCCCGTCTGCTGGACCGGTGGGGAGCCACGATCGTCTCTATCAGCGACGTGAACGGCGCGATGTACGACCCGGCGGGGATCGACACCGCCTCGGTGCCCTCACACGATGAGGAACCGGAAGCCGTCACAACGTACGCCGATGACGTGATCTCGAACGAGGAGCTGCTCACGCTGGACGTGGACGTTCTCGTCCCCGCCGCTCTTGGTAACGTGATTACGAGAGCAAACGTAGACTCGGTGGCGGCCGACCTGATCATCGAAGGGGCGAACGGCCCGACGACGTTTGCGGCCGATTCAGCCCTCGAAGAGCGTGATATCGCCGTTATCCCCGACATCTTGGCCAACGCCGGCGGTGTTACCGTGAGCTATTTCGAGTGGCTTCAGGACATCAATCGCAGAGCGTGGTCACTCGAACGGGTCAATCAGGAACTCGAAGCCGAGATGAACTCCGCTTGGGATGCGATTCAGGCCGAATACGACAGGCGTGACGTGACATGGCGAGACGCGGCCTACATCGTCGCGCTCTCCAGAATCGCCGAAGGACACGAGGCACGCGGCCTGTGGCCATAGCTACAGTCTGTTTCACTCGCTGGTGACGACTCGCGTTCTGTATGCAGCACCGTTCTCCAGAGATAGCCGTCAGATGACATTCTCCCCTCGGTGCCCGCCTCACCCTCCCCCGTCTGTTTCAGGTCGAGACGGGGGGCGAACGACTCGTAGGCCTCGTCGCTCGAGACGATGGTGTCGCCGTCGGACTCGACGAGATGCAGCGCGTCGAAGGGGGTGAACCCGTGATCCTCGACGTAGGTCGCGGCGGCGACGACCGTGTCCACGTCACCGCGCACCTCCAGCAGGGCGGCCGCGTTGGTGACCACCCGCTCGGTGTCGAGTCCCTCGCGGTAGGCGACCATGAGCAACTCGACGAGCGTGAACTGGGAGGTCCAGAGGTCGTCTCGGTGGTCGCGATACACCGTCTCGGCTGCGTCCCCGAACCAGTCCTCGTCCTTGATGAGTGCCAGCAGGAAGTCCGTCTCCGCGTACATTCAGCGCCCGGCTCCCTCCAGTGCGCCCTCGCGAGCGTCCGCCCGGAGTTCCTCGGCCGTCTTCTCGACGTCCGCGAACTCCGACCGGAGCGCATCCAGCGGATCGTCTTCGATCGGAATCAGCTTGATACCGTCGTGAAGCTGGACGATGCGGTAGTGGTCACCGTACCGCTCTCGGACCTCTTTCGGGAGCGTAAGACGGCCCCGACCGTCCAGCGTCGCCTCGGACATACACTGTGGTATGGTGGGTAGAGTCAAAAATTTCCCCCGCAGATTCTCGGTCTCCCACGAACCGTCCGTTCACCTGCTCGCACCGGGACCCGAACCACCCAGCAGTGGGACGTGAACGTGGCGCAGGTGGGTTGCAGATATGAGTTCAGTTCGGAATACGTCTGTGTATCCTCGTCTATGGCAGGTACGAACTCATCTATAACTCTATTCTCGGGTTTATCGAACTGTTTCAGTCTCCCGCGGCGCTCGACAGTACGCCCGCGTCCCGCAGGTCGTCGCCGCCGACGCTCGTCCGCAGGTCCTCGGCGGCCATCCCGTCGTCCTGCGTGGCACCGAAGTTCTCGGCGTACAGCTTCTCGACGCGCTCCAGCTCCTCGGCGTCGAGTGCGGGCGTATCGGGCGCGGCGGCCCACTCGTCGATGTCGGCCTCGGTGCGGAACGTCGGCGTGACGCTCGCCATCTCGTCGAACGAGAGGAGCCACTGGATGGCGGCCTGCCCGAGCGTCCGTGCCCCATCGCGCTCGAGGAACCGGATGTTCTCGACCTTCTCCCAGCCGGCCTCGTACCACTCGGTGGGTCGGTGGCCGCGGTGGTCGCCCTCCTCCAGTTCCGTCTCCGGGGTCACCTGCTCGTTGAGCAGGCCCGAGGAGTGCGGGACGCGGGCCATCACGCTCGTGTCGGCGTTCTCGGCGCGGATGGTCTCGATGAAGTGCCGACCCGGCGTCTGCTCGAACATGTTGAAGACGGTCTGAACCACGTCGAACTCGTGGGCGACGGCGGCGTCCCCCTCGGCGAGCCAGCCGATGGAGGGGCCGAGCGCCCACCCCACCGCGTCGACGCGGCCCTGCTCGCGCTGCTGGTCGAGCCACTCCAGCACCTCCTCGTCGACCTCGTCGGCGTTGGCGTTGTGGAGCTGGAGCAGTTCGACGTGGTCCGTACCCAGGCGGTCGAGGCTCTTCTCGAAGGCCTCGTCGAGGTACTCGACGTCCAGTTCCTTCGGGAGCTCGCCGTGGCCGGCCTGGGGGTTGTTGTAGAAGTCGTAACCGACCTTCGTGCCGAGGACGACCTCGTCGCGGTGCTCGGCGAGCGCGCGCCCGAGCAGCCGCTCGGAGTCGCCGTGACCGTACACGTCGCTCGTGTCGAAGTAGGTGATTCCCCGGTCCAGCGCGTGCTGGACCATCTCGACGGCCTGCTCCTCGGTGCGGTCGCCCCACCAGTCAGTGCCGACGACCCACGCGCCGAAGCCGACTTCGCTGACCTCGACCCCGGAGTTGCCGAGTTCTCGATGGTTCATACGCCCTGTTCGGGTGCGGTCGCACTTAGCGGATGCGGTCAGTTCCCGCCCCGTGGGGACGGTGGAGTCGCGCCGTCGGGACGGTGGGATGGCACCGTGGGGATGGCATAGCGCCGTTGGATGGCGGGGTTGCATCGTGGGGACGGCGTGGCGGCGTCCCGTCGCGAGTGCGGTCGTGTGGAAACCACGCCACGGCGCCGGTTACACCGACGTAACGGCAACCCCTATGCCGCCGGACCGACTACCGGGCGGGTATGACCAAACGTCACGTCCGCCTGCCGGTCGAGGCCGAGGAGGGCCTCCAGGCGTTCCTGGAGGACGTGGACCGGCGGCTCGGCGACCCCGAGGAGGACACCTGCGAGGTCGTCACGGAGACGCTCGTCGACCTGTTCGGCGACCGCGACGCCTACGACCGCTGGCAGGCCGGCGAGGAGGTCTCACCCGCCGAACGCGTCCGGCTCCAGGGGTACGACCCCTGCAACGCCACGCTCGAATCGGAGTACTACGCCGAGAAGGACGAGGACCGGTTCCAGGAGTCGAAGTACCTCCAGTGGCTCTGGCGCCAGTTCGACGCCACGCCGATGGCCGACAACGTGGAGTTCGCGCTCCGTTTCCGCCGGATGCTCGCGAACCACCTCTTCGAGGACTGCGGGGAGAACTGCCGCTTCTTCAAGGGCATCTCGATGACCTACGGCCACAACATCGAGGTCGGGGATAACGTCGTCATCCACGACGACGTCCACCTCGACGACCGCGGGCAGCTGACCATCGGCGACCGCGTCTCCATCAGCGACGGCGTCCACGTCTACAGCCACGACCACGATATCGTCGACCAGACAGAGGTGACCAACTACCACACGGTCATCGAGGACGACGTGCGGCTCACCTACGACGCCGTGGTTCAGGCCGGCTGTCGGGTCGGCGAGAACGCCGTCGTCGGTTCGCGCGCCGTCGTGCAGGACGACATCCCCGCCCACCACATCGCCGTCGGGACGCCCGCCCGGAGCGTGAAAGTGAAGCCGGGCTGGGAGTCCGTGGCCGACCCGGTCGACGCGGACCACGAGCGCGGGAAGGACGACCGGGAGATCCCCTACGACCTGCCCGACGACCTCGACCAGTTCGACGAGTTCCAGCGCGACCTCCAGCCGCCGGACCGGCCCGACGCGACCGCCGACGCGGGCGACGACTGACGCCCGCCACCGCGACCCGTCGGCCGTCCATCGTCTATCGCCGTCCGTCACTCGAAGAGGCCGTACAGCCGCACGTCGCCGTTGCCCGACTCGCAGGTCAGTTCGTGCCCGCCCCCGACGAGTCGGCCAGTGATGCGGTTCCCGCTCCCCGAGCGGTTCTGCAGGTCGACGCCCTCGACGGTGATGTCGCCGTTCCCGACCGAGAGCTCCACATCGGCCGGGAGGTAGCTCGGGACGCCGACATCGACGTCGCCGTTGCCCGAGGAACAGGTCAGGGCCTCGAAGAGGGTGAACAGCTCGACGGCCACGTCCCCGTTGGCGCTCCGCGCGCCCGCCAGGCCGGTCGTCCCGGTCGCCTCGACATCGCCGTTGGCCGTCTCCAGTTCCGGGGCGCCGTCGATGTCATCGGCGGTGACATCACCGTTGGCCGACCGGAGCGTCGCGTCGCCCGCCACGCCCGAGACGGTCACGTCGCCATTGCCCGTGCCGGCGCCCACGAGCGGGTGGCCTTCCGGCACCCGGACGGTCAGGTCGACCGAGACGCGCCCCGAGGACAGGGCGCCCTCGTAGTCGGTCTCGAGTTCGAGCGTGCCGTCCTCGACCGCGGAGACGACGGAGACGCGGTCGAAACGGTCGCGGTTCCCCCGGGTGCGCTTCACGATGGCGACCTCCACGTCGTCGCCCTCGGGCAGCGGCTCGACGATGATGTCGCCGTTCGTGTTGGAGATGTCGATGGCGGTGTCGGCCGGGATGCTGTAGACGTTCGTCGAGCGCTCGATCTCCAGCGCCCCGGTGCCGAAGGCACAGCCAGCGAGCGCCGCCGTCGTGGCGACTGCCCCGGTGGCGAGGAACGCTCGGCGGGTCGACGAGTGGGTCGTGACGGTGTCGTGGCCGTGACCGGTATCGTGGCTGCGGTCGTCGGAGGGCATCTTCGAGTATCCCGGCACGCTCCGGCCGAAAACGGTTTTCGGTGGCTCTCAGGGGATGTCCGCGAACCAGCCGTCGCGGTACCCCTCCCAGACGAGTGCCACACCGGCGACGAGGCCGACGAGCCCCGTCAGGACCTCCATGATGCCGACCCAGGGCGGGAAGACGAAGCCGAGCCACGACTCGACGGTCGCGACCGTGTCACCGACACCACCCGTGGAGCGGCTCTGCAGTTCGCCGCCCGCCGGCACGTTGTCCGGCTCCTCGGGCAGCGGCTCGTCGCCGGTCCCGAGGCGGTCGGCCTCGTAGACGATACCCTTGCGGTCGGCCAGCGAGTGCGACCAGACGACGCTCCCGTTGGGACCGACCTCCAGCACCCGGAAGTTCCGTGAGTCGGTGACGAGGGTGTTCCCGTTGGGGAGGCGGTCGGCGTCCCGCGGCCAGGCCAGCTTCTCACCCGACCCCGTCCCGTCGTACTCCCAGACGACGGAGCCGTTCGAGGCGTGGACCTCGACGACGCGGTCGTTCTCCGAATCCGCGACGAGCAGGGTATCGTGGCGCTCCAGTCGGTTGGGGTTGTGCTGCTCGTTCATCACCTCGTGGCGCGTGGGCGCCCCCACGACGCCGACGATGTCCCCGGAGGGACGCTCGACCTCGATGGTCGTGTCGAAGTTCCGGATGGACATCTGGAGGTTGCCGTTCTCGAGCAGGTCCACGTCGTTCATGTGGGTCCAGTCGCCCTCGGCGCCCTTCCGGCGGAACTCCTCCTGTTCCTCCTCGGGCAGCGGGGCGACGTACTCGTTCCAGAACTCGGTGCCCTCGGTGAGGTGGTTCTCGGCGTACCACTCCCACGTTATCTCCCCGGACTGGTCGACGGTGAACGTCCGGTCGTTGCCCATGTCGATGATGACCGTCTCCCCGCTCGGGAGCCGGTCGGCGTCGTGGACCTCGTGGTGGGTCGGGAAGGCGTCGTACCAGGAGTGCTCCCAGACGATCTCGTTCGTGTCGGGGTCCACCTCGACGACGCGGTTGTAGATGCAGCCGTTCTTGCCGGCCGGGCGCTCGCCGTTGTAGTACTCGTCCGGACACCGGACGTTCTCGGCGAGCGGGTTCTGCCCGAACGCGACCTGCACGTTCCCGTTGTCGAGGGCTTCCGCGTCGAACACGTAGGCGTGCGGCGGGTCGTACGTCCAGGTTCGCGTGCCGTTCTGGTCGACGATGATGGCCTGTCCGTTGTCCTCGGTGAACCAGCCGTACACCTGCACCGAGATGAGCGTCTTGCCGGGATAGGCGCCCTCGCCGCCCTCGGGGGCGTCGGGCGTTGCCGGCTGTACGCCGGGTGCGGGGGCCGTGGCGGCCTGCCCGACGAGCAGGGCCACCGAGAGGAGGAGAACGACCGCGGGGACCAGCAGGCGGCGGTTCATACACGCCGACTACGCGTCACCGCGCATAGGCGTGACGGTCACGGGTGACAGCGGCTCCCGGCCGCTACGGTCGCTACGCCGACCGACCCGATGACTCCATCGCGACGTACGTCTGGGTGTCCTCGACGCCGTCGATGTTCTGGATGGCGTCGGCGGCGACGGTCTTGACCTCCGCCGGCGAGGGGACGTCCAGTGTCGCGATGAGGTCGACATCGCCCGCGACGACGGCCGCGTCGACGACGCCCTCGATGGACTCGATCTCCCGGAGCAGTCGGTCGGCCTCGCCGGTGTGGGCCTTCACCATCACGTAGGCGCGCACCATCCTCACTCACCTCCGGCGGCCGCGGCGGCCACCTGCTGTGCGTCGCTCCCGCCGACGATGAGGTGCCGGACGTCGCCCAGCACGTCGAACCCGGCGATGACGACGAGCCGGTCACCCTCCTCCAGCGACTGGTCGGGCTCGGGGATCTCGACCGGGCTGCCGGCCTTGCCGAACGCGAGCAGCCGGGAGTTGGCGGGCATCTCCAGCTCCGAGAGGGTGTACCCCCGCATCGGTGACTCCTCGGTCACCGTCAGCTCGACGAGCTGGACCTCCTGGGCAACGTCCGCGATGGCGTGGATGTTGCCGCCGAGCAGCGCGTTCTTCGCCAGCACTGCACCCAGTCGCTCCGGGTAGACGACCTCGTCCACGTCGCTGGCGTACTTCCGGATGACGTACTCGCGGTAGTCGTCGTCGGCCCGCAGGACCGTCCGGCAGCCGTACTCCTTCGCGATCATGCAGGCGGTGAAGTTGACGACGAGGTCCGGCGTGAGCGCCGCGAGCCCGTCGATCTCCTCGAGATCGAGATCGAGCAGCAGTTCCTCCTGTGAGCCGTCCCCCTCGACGACGGCGAACCCCTCCTCGCGGAGGCGCTCGACCTTCGTCCGGTCCGGCTCGACGATGACCACATCGTGGCCCTCCTCGCGGAGCACGCGCGCCGTCCGCATCCCGACGCGCCCAGCACCGACGATAACGAATCGCATACGGACCCGTTCACCGGCCGCCGGCAAGTAGCTTTCTCCGGGGCGGAAGTCGCGTCCAGGGGGAGGGGTCACCGGAGGACCGCTACTTCCGGGAACGGTGGGGCCCCGAGGCAACGCTTATCCAATCGTGAGTACAACGTATGTACACGAAGCGATCGCCGATGGGAACCACACGTGTCAACTTCCGTATTCCGGAGGAGCTGGTCGAGAAGGCCGATGTCGCAGCGGAGCTGACGCACAGGAACCGGACCGAGATCGTCATCGAGGCCCTACGGACGTACCTCGACGAGATCGAGGACGAGGACGCGTTCCGCGAGGACGTGATCGAACTGTATCTCGACGGCGACATCGAGTTCGAGACGCTGCGGACGTTCATCGGTCGGCAGGACGCCGATTCCGTCCGGGCCTCGAAGGCGCTACTGGAGGACGGCGAGGCGCTGGCCGATGATCTGGCAGCGCTCGAGTGACCGATGCTCGTCGTGGATACGAGTGCAGTCATCTCGCTCGAACTCGCCGACGTTCTCGACTCGGTACTGGCCGAGTACGAGGTCCGAACGACGACCCAGGTGATGTCGGAACTCTCGGAGACGGCCGAGTACGACGACGTGCACGGTATGGCCGCTGAAACAGCTCTCGGCCGCCTCGTCGGTGTTCCGGTTCACGACAGCAGCGCCACGGACCTCCAGACCTCACGCGTCGACTCGGGTGAAGCGTCCTGTGCACGCCTGGCGACCGACCACGAGGCGGCGTTCCTCATCACCGACGACCTGCGCGCCCTCCCCGAGCTGCAACAGCTGACCGAGGCGCAGGTCGCGTTCTCGCCGGTCCTCCTTCGAGCGCTGGTGAAGCGCGGGTGTCTCACCCAGGCAGAGGCGTCCGAGCGGCTCGAACGGCTCGCAGCGGACCGTGACTGGCTCGGGGCTCCGATCTACCGGCGGGCCCAGCGGCTCTTCGAGTCCTGAACGGTCGGGACTGGTGGAGCCGGTCGGCAGCTGACAGAAGTGGCCTGCTGCATAGAGAGGATGTAGTCAGCACCACCATCCGCGCGAGCGAAGCGAGCGCGGTTCTCTGACTGCGAGGCCGGAGGCCGAGCCGTCAGCTTTTTTCATCGACGTTTTTGCGCCGAGTGGTTCGCCGGAGGCGAACCCGAGGCGGAAAAAGGTCGCGCTGTCTATGCAGCATGGCCCTTCGGAACCGTCACCAATCGAGAATTTGGCGAGCCAATATAATCTGGAAATCTCGAAGTTTCCGAATTTCTACCGATATAAATGAATATAATTTATATTTAGAGAGCTATCGGTCGGATATGGGCTCACGTCATATCGGCAGCCACCCGGCAATCGACACCGGCACGGCGGGGATGCTCGGGTCGAGTGCCCCGCTCTGTATCATCGAGTAGATGGGGAAGCCGTAGGCCAGCGCGACCAGCAGCAGGGCGAAGACCGCCCACAGCCGCAGGTCGTCGAGCACCTTCGGGGCGTCCTCGGCGCCCGAGAGCGGCTCCGGGAACTCGCTGTTGACCTCCAGCTGGCCGCCCTTGCCCGCGAGGATGGTGGCGAACATCACCGCGAGGAACATCACGAGCGCGACGAACAGCAGGGTGCCGCCGATGGCGATCTGGATGCGCATCTCGCCGTACCCTCCGACCGATTGCGCGTAGCTGAAGGCCTCGTACTGGGGTTCCGCGGTGCGTCGGGGGACGCCGATGAGGCCGGCCCGGTGCATCGCGTTCGACATCAGCGTCATCCCGAGGAACCACATGTACGGCTGGAGCGCCGCCACACCCCGCAACTGGAGGCGCTTTCCCGTTATCTGTGGAACGAGCCAGTAGGCCAGCGCCATCGCCGTCAGCGCGAACGCGGTGCCGACGGTGAGGTGGAAGTGACCCGGGATCCAGATGGTGTTGTGGACGAGGTAGTTGATGTTCATCCCGGCGTTTATCATGCCGGAGAAGCCGCCGGCTGCGAACATCAGGGCCGCTAACGCCATCCCGGAGAACGCGGGGTTACCCCACGGCAGCGTCTTCAGCCAGCCGAACCGGCCGGTACCGCCCTGCTGGCGACCGGCGTGTTCGAGGCTGGCGACGACCGTGAACGCCGTCAGTAGCGACGGCAGCAGGAGGAACATCGTGTTCGTCATGGCGACGAACTTGAATCCCTCGGGGATGCCGGGGTCGACGTACTGGTGGTGGAAGCCGACCGGCGTCGACAGCAGGACGAACAGGACGAACACGACCCGCGCGAGCGGGTCGCTGAACAGGCGCCCGCCCGCGAGCTTGGGCATGATGGTGTACCACCCGAGGTAGGCGGGCAGGAGCCAGAAGTAGACGACCGGGTGGCCGAAGAACCAGAACAGCGTCCGGGCCAGGATGGGGTCGACCGTCTGGATGAGCCCCAGCGACCACGGGATGAGGAAGACGACCACCTCGACGGCGACGCCGATGGTGGCGACGTACCACATGATCATCGTCGTCAGGACCATGAACGCCTGGAGCGGGATACGCTCGTCCGGGTTGTCCGACCGCCAGGCCCAGAACCGGCGGAACCAGTCGAGCCCCACGACCCACGAGCCGACGACGATGAGCGCGGCGCCCACGTAGAACGCGGGATGGGCCTGCAGCGGCGGGTAGAACGTGAACAGGACGTCGGCCGAGAGCGGCACGTTCGGGAAGAACCCGCCGATGATGGCGACCGCCGCCAGTACCGTCCCGACCAGCAGCATCGTGAAGCCGCTCCACGCGACGCGCCGGTCGACGCTCCCCCGCCCGAGCGAGCGGGTGATGGCCCAGTTGAAGAAGCCGCTGATGAAGAACGTCGTGAAGACGAGCGCCAGCAGGACGCCGTGGCCCGTCAGCACGGTGTAGTAGTCCGACGAGGAGACGAACCCACGGAAGGCCCCCGTCCGGTGGAGTGCCTGGATGAGGCCGAAGAAGCCCCCGATGCCCAGCGCGCCGAACGCGACGAGGAACGTCAAGCGGGTCAGGCGGGCCTCGTTCGGGAACTTGTCGACGAAGGCGTTGCGCTCCTCGTCGAGCAACGGTTCCTCGGTACCGGTCTCGGTATCGGTCTCGTCAGGGGTGACAGTCGCCATTATCGCTCACCTCCGGCGGTCAGGGCCGCCCGGAGCAGCTCGCGGTCGTCGCTCGTCGCGTCGTGGTCGTACTGGGACTGCGGGACGACCTCGAAGGTGCCGGCCATGTCGTGGTGGCCGGCCCCACAGTACTCGTGACAGATGATGCCGTACGTTCCGGTCTCGTCGAACCGGGCGGTCATCTCCGAGACCTGCCCCGGGACGACCATGACGTTCACGTTCGTCCCGGCGAGGTTGAACCCGTGCGTGACGTCGGCCGAGGCGACGTAGAACGTCACCTCGCTCCCCGCCGGTATCCGAATCGGTTCGCCCGTTCCGGGGACGAACGCGAACCGCTGGGCGACGACGTAGATGTCGAAGCTGTTCTCGCCGGTCCGGTAGACCCCGGGTTCGCGGAAGTTGTCGACGGCGTCGTAGTTCTCGTTGGCGATGGGGTTCGCGCCGACCTGGCCGCCGGAGTCGTCCACCATCGCGATGCCGGGACCGACCGCGCCGTAGACGACCGTCGCGATGAACCCGACGATGAGCACCATTCCCGCGACGAACCACGCCTTCTCGTATCTGTGTATCTCCATGACTGGATCACCCGATGATGGTCGGACCGCCGAGGAACTCGACGAAGTACATCAGTATCCACAACACGACCAGGATGAGGAAGTACCCGACGAGTAGGGCGGCCGTCCCCGTCGGGTCGAACGCGTCGTGACCGATGGTCCGCTCGACGGTCTCCTCCTCGGGGGCCGACTCCACGGCCGGTCCCTCCACGTCGGTCACCTTCTCCTTCCAGGCGCCGTACGAGCGGTAGCCGTCGGCCCCGAGGATGGCCGCCCCGGCGAGGCCGCTCAGGCCGAGGAGGATACCCATGAACGTCAGCCCGAAGGCGCCGCCCGGCGGTTCGAACGGCTGCCCGCCGCCGCCGCCCAGTTCGACATCGCCGGTCACGACGACGCCCTTCATCCCGAGCGCGCGGTGGGGGGCGCAGTAGTACTTCGTCACCCCCTCGCTCTCGAAGGTCTGCTCGAAGGTGTACCCGGCTTCGCTAGCGAGCTCGGATTCGAACGCGCCGTCGAGGTCGACGACGTTGTGCTGGTTCCCACGCCCGGTCCACTCCCAGACGACGGTCGTCCCGGGGTCTATCTGAATCGCCGGGGGGCCGAACCCGAACGGTTGCCCGCCGTTGTCGACGCCGACCCGGACCGTGACCTCGTCGCGGCCGGTCCGGTCGATGACGCCGTTGTAGTTCTGGACGTCGGAGAGCCAGCCGTCGAACGACGGTTGGGGCTGGGCCGCAGCCGTGCCCGCGAGCGCCGATGCGCCCGTGGCCGTGGCGGCGATGCCGGCCCCGCCCCGAAGTACCGCACGCCGACTGGGCCCTCGCTGTCCCGAGGTTCGCTTCGACATGACGGTCCTGCGGTTGACGGACCATCCCAAAAAAAGTATATGCGGTTCCGGGGTCCCGAGAACCGCCCCGACCGTTTATGTGGTGGCGGCCGAACGAGCGTGTAGCAATGCTGGACTCGCTCCCCGACTCGCTCGCGCCGCTCGTGGCACTGCTCGCACTGCCGTCGGTCGCGGTGTTCTTCCTGAGCCGTGGCCAGCCGTTCATCGCGGTCGCCGTGGTGAACGTGCTGCTCATCGGCGGGTTCCTGCTGTACGTCTTCACCCGTGAGGCGTCAGGCGGACACGGCGCGGCACACGCCTGACAGACTGATTCCCGCCCGGCTGCACGCCTGACCGGGCGATTCCCGCCCACCCAGTTCCGAACGAACCGCCGTCGACCGGCCGGCCGTACGGCCGACCGTGCATCGGAGTGCTACCCCGGAGTCCCAACCCATGTCATCCAGTCCGTTCGCCGGGTTCGTCCCCGAGGCCGGAGCCGGCGGCCTGGAGATCGCCGCGTTCTGCCTGCTCGGTGCGCTCGGCAGCGTCCACTGTCTCGGGATGTGTGGGCCGCTCGTCTCGACGTACGCCGATGGCATCCGCTCGCGCGGTCACGACGCCACCGAGTGGCCCGCCATCCGCCAGCACCTCCTGTTCAACGCCGGCCGGACCGTCTCGTACACGCTGCTGGGCGCCGTTTTCGGCGCTCTCGGGGCCGTCCTCGTCGATGCCGGTGGCCTGCTCTCGGTGGCCAAACTCGTCCGTGGCGTCGTCGGCATCGCGGTCGGGCTGCTGGTCCTCGCGCTCGGCCTCGGCTACCTCGCCGCCGACAGCGGCGGTGGCCGCCTCGTCGGTGCCCTCGGCCGGCCGTTCCGCGCCGGCGGGGCGGCCCTCTCGGGGGTCGTGGCGTGGCTCCAGGCCCGCGCGGAGCGCTGGACCCGCGGCCCCCGCATCGTCGGGCTCGGCGCTGCCCACGGACTGCTGCCGTGCCCGCTGCTCTACCCGGCGTTTCTCTACGCGCTGGCGACGGCCTCGCCCGTTCGCGGCGGCGTCGCGCTCGCGGCGCTCGGGGCCGGCACCGTCCCGACGCTGTTCGCGACCGGGCTCGCGGTCGGGTCACTCGGCCCGGAGACGAAACGGCGGCTCCACCGCGTCCTCGGCGCGGCGTTCGTCCTGCTCGCCGTGTTCCCGCTCCGGATGGGGCTGCGGAGTCTCGGCCTCGAACCGCTCGCGCTGCTGGGGGTCGCGTAGATGAGCGACCCGTCGACCGCCCCGGGCGGCGCCGACGACGCCGACGGCTGTGACCTCTGTGACCTGCCGACGCCGGACCCGCCCGTGACGGACGACGACGTACCAGGGGCGTACTGCTGTCAGGGATGTCTCGCCGTCGCACGGATGCTCGACGACCCGCTGGAGACGGACGCGGACGCCGCTCGCGAGGCCGTCCGCGACACCGGCGACCGCCCGGTCCCGGACGATGCCGAGACCGCGTTCGTCCGGGTCGACGGGATGCACTGCACCAGCTGTGAGGCGTTCCTCGAATCGCGCGCCGAGTCCGCGCCGGGCGTCCACCGCGCGGAGGCCAGCTACGCCTCGGAACTCGTCCGGGTGGCGTACGACCCCGACGAACTCGGCGGGGAGGGTGACGGCGACGGAACCGGTGCCGACGAGCGCGCCGCCAGCCTGCTCGACGCGCCGGGCTACCGGGCCCGGCCCGCCGACGAGGGACCGGCCGACGACCACGAGTCGCTGGGGCGGCTGCTCGTCGGCGGCTTCCTCGGGATGATGGTGATGGCGTGGTACGTCCTGTTCCTCTACCCGACGTACCTCGGACTGCCCTCCGAATCGCTGCTGCTCGATGTCAACGGTGGGGCGGGCGGGTACCTGCTGTGGAACGTCTGGGCGTTCGCGACCGTCGTGCTGGGGTACACCGGCGCGCCGATTCTCCGCGGTGCGCTCGTGAGTCTGCGTGCGGCCCGGCCGAACATGGACCTGCTCGTCGCGACGGCGGCCGTCACCGCCTACTGCTACAGCACGGTGGTTCTCCTGACCGGTGGCGTCGACGTCTACTTCGACGTGAGCGTGGTCGTGCTGGTCGCCGTGACCGTCGGGGGCTACTACGAGCGGCGCATCCGCCGGCGCGCGGCCGACCGCCTCACCGACCTGACGACCGAGCGCGTCGAGACCGCGCGGCGGGTGGTGGGCGACGGGGCGGGCGCGGATGGGACTGCGGACGCCGGCGCCCCGGCCACGGAGGTGGTCCCCGTCGAGGAGGTGTCCGCGGGTGACCGCCTCGTGGTCGAACCGGGCGAGCGGCTGCCGACCGACGGTACCGTGGTGGGCGGGCGGGCGGGCGTGGACGAATCGCTCGTGACCGGCGAGGCGGCCCCCCGTCGGGTCGAGTCGGGTGACGAGGTGCTGGGTGGGGCGCTCGTGACCGACGGAACGCTCCACGTCGAGAGCGACGGGACCAGCACCGTCGACCGACTGGCCCACCACCTCTGGGACGTGCAGGCCGCCACGCCGGGCGTCCAGCGAGTCGCCGACAGAGTGGCGGCCGTGTTCGTCCCGCTGGTCGTCGTGGTGGCGGTGCTGGCGTTCGGCGCGACGCTCCTGACCGGCGGCACGCCGACGGGGGCGCTGTTGACGGGGCTGGCGGTGCTGGTCGTCTCCTGCCCGTGTGCGATGGGGCTGGCGACTCCGCTCGCCGTCGCCGCCGGGGTCCGGGACGCGCTGGATCGCGGCGTCGTGGTGACGGACCCGTCCGTGTTCGAGACGGCCGTCGCCGCCGACACCGTGGTGCTGGACAAGACGGGGACGCTGACCGAGGCCGACCCGTCGCTGGTCGACCACGTCGGCGACGACGAGGCGCTGGCGCGGGCGGCCGCGGTCGAGACCCGCGCGGACCACCCCATCGCCGGGGCCGTGGTCGAGGCGGTCGATACCGCTCCCGAGGCGAGCGACTTCCGCACCCACCCCGGCCACGGCGTCAGCGCGGTCGTCGAGGGCGACCGCGTCTACGTCGGTGACGGCGGGCTGTTCGAGGGGCTGGATGGCGAGTGGCCGATACCCGGCGACTGCCGGGACTGCTACGGGTCGGGCGACGAGCGCGGTATCGCGGCGTACGTCGGCTGGGACGGTGCGGTCCGGGGGGCGCTCGTCGCCGCGGAGCGCCCGCGGGAGGGCTGGGCGGACGCAGTCGCGGCGCTCGGCGACGGGCGGCGCCTCGTCGTGCTCACGGGCGACGACCGGGCCGCCGCCGAACCGTTCGCCGCCCATCCGGCCGTCGACGAGGTGTTCGCGGGCGTCCCGCCGGAGGGGAAGGCCGAGACGGTCGAGCGCCTCCGACGGGAGGGGACGGTCGTGATGGTCGGCGACGGAAGCAACGACGCGCCCGCGCTGGCGGCGGCGGATCTCGGGGTCGCGCTCCGCTCCGGGACGGCGCTCGCGGCCGACGCGGCCGACGCCGTCGTCACGGAGGGCGGCCTCGACCGGGTGCCGACGGTGTTCGACCTGACGGCGGGGACCCGGCGCCGGGTTCGGGAGAACCTGGGTTGGGCGCTGTGTTACAACGCCGTCGCGGTGCCGGCGGCGGCGCTGGGGCTGCTGTCGCCGCTGCTGGCGGCCGTCGCGATGGCGACCAGCAGCCTCCTCGTGGTCGTCAACTCCACGCGGTCGGTCCTCGGCGACGAGGCGAGCGGCGAGGCGGGCCGGCACGGTGGCCACGGTGGCGACCACGTCAGCGACCCGGACCCCGAGGGACCGTCGACCCCCACGCGCACGCCGGCGGGTGGCGACTGAACACGTTCCCAGAATCTGGGAGCGGAACGGGTGTTGATGCCCGGAGACGACCTCCCCTCCGCTGATGACCGCAACCGACACCACGGAGGGCACCGACGAGCGACCTATGGGCGACTCCACCGAGGACGACGACGGACTCCCGTTCGGCGTGAAGGTGATGATGCTCCTCATCCTGCTCGCCATCCTCGGGGTCGTCCTCGTCGACGTACTCCACTTCCTCGGCGCACTCTGACGCGTCACTCGCCGCTGCCGTCCGGCCTCGCCGACCGCCTCCAGCGAGGGGCGCGCTCGCACCGGTACGAGCAGTCCAATCAGTGTCTCGAGATGGTCTGTAATGGGTCTGGATGGTATCTGACCGATACCCTTTTGCCTCGGGGGGCACTAGCAGGGGGCAATGATCGAGCGACTCACGGACCAGGTCTCGAAGGAGGCTCGCGACCTGCAGATTCTGCAGGCCGTCATCGACCACCATCCTATCGGCATCGTGCGTATCTCCAAGGAGACCGGTATCCCGGAGCACAAGGTGCGCTACTCGCTGCGGATGCTGGAGAACGACGGGCTCATCGACCCGACACAGCAGGGTGCCGTCCCCGCCGACGACATCGAGGGGCGCGTCGCCGAGATCAACGCCGGGCTGGACGAGCTGGCCGACCGCGTCCGTGCGCTCGCCAGCGAGGCCGACGAGGTCGAGGCGACCGCCGAACACGAGGCCTGAGCGGCCCACCGTTTCCTGCGTTCCCCGTCCGTCGACCGTCAGGTTCACGCGACTCCGCTCCGTAGCCACGGGCATGCCCCTTCCGTCGGGTGCCGACTACGACATCGCCCTCCCCGGGTGGGCCCGGCTCCTGGCCGTCCTCGCGGTCGGCGTCGCCGTCTCCGGGATGGCCGATTTCGCGCTGACGCAGGCCGGCTACCCGAACCTCGCCACGTTCGTGTGGGCCAGCGGCTACGCCGGGACCATCATCGTCGTCTGGGTGGTCTGGGGCCAGCACCTCGAACTCGTGGGCGACACGGGCGTCGGCCACGAGGCCGACAGCGAGGAGAACCCGCCTGACGACGGCGACCGGTCGGACCCCTACTGAATCGAGCCCTCGCCGAGAACACCCGCAGGGGCCCCCTCGGCGGCGAACGGAATTGTTATGTGCGCGTCGTCGTGACTTCGGAGCAAGAATGTTCCCTGTCGCACCGTTGCAGCTCGTCGACAGTTTCCTGCTCAAGTACAACGTGGGGCAGGCCATCCTCTTCCTGTTCATCCTCACCACGCTCGGGGCGCTCCCGCTCAAGTCCCGGAAGATAATCGGCCTCAACACGGTCGCCTTCGGGGTGCTGTTCCTGCTGACCCCGACCCCGTCGATGCAGCCGGTTCACTTCCAGTTCCTCGGCATCGCACTCATCTTCGTCGGCCCGTTCCTCGTCATCACTGGCCGGCAGTAATATATCGGTTCTTTTCGGCGCGAAATCGCGCCCTTCTCCGACAGATCTCTCGATAACTGGGTAACTCTCCCGGACGCTTGCACCCTCGCGGCTACTCGTCGCCCTGCACCTTCGTCTGTCCCACGTGGCTGTTCCACTCCGTGAGTCCCTCGGCGAGCGCGTACTCGATGGCCTCGCGGACCGGGACGATGCCGCGCTCGCCCGGCTCGACGCCCTCGTAGACCCCGCGCAGGAGTTCGTAGTCGTCCGGCTCGTCCAGCGCCAGTCGCACGTCGTGGCGGTCACAGGGGAGCGGCCGGTCGTACACCTCGTCCCACGCGACGTTCTCGCGGTCGAACCGGTCGGGGTGTTCGAGGTAGTACTGCGTGACGTGCTCGCGCTGGTGGGGGTCGTCGGAGGCCGCCTCGACACGGTCGAACGAGTCCATCGAGAACGCCTCCACCACCAGCCCCTGCGGGAACGTCCGGTCGATGGTGTTGGCGGCGTACTCGGCACCCGCGCGGACCCGTTCGACGCAGGTGTCGACGACGGCCGGCGCCACGAGGGGGTCGTCGCCCGTCGCCCGGACCACCACGTCGGCGCCGGCCTCGCGCGCGGCGGCGTGCATTCGCCCGAGCACGTCGTCCTCGGGGCCGCGGTGGACAGCCGCCCCTGCGCGCTCGGCGTAGCGCGCGACGATGTCGTCCCGACCCGCAGTGGAGGTGGCGACGACCACCGTATCGACCGTCCCCGTCGCCTGCAGTCGGCGCACGTCGTGGGTCAGGACGTGCTCGCCGGCGAGCGGGAGCATCACCTTCCCCGGCAGTCGGGTCGAACCCATCCGGGCCTGCACGACGGCGACGACGCGTTCGCTCATGGCTGGTCGTGGGCGCGAGCGATGGAAAAGCGGTCGGTCGGCGGTCGACGGAAGGCGGTCGGCCGGCGGGAGAGTAGTCGTTCGACGACCGGCGGAGGGACGGTCGGTGACGCCCGAGGCCAGGGCCGGAGCTGCCGGGTATCAGGCGGTCTCGGGTTCCTCCTCGTCGTCGTGGTCGTCGCCGTTCTCCGCCTCCCGGCGCGCCCGCTCGCGCGCCAGTTCGCGGTCGATGGAATCGTCGCCGCCGAGCCCGGAGACGGACTCGACGGTGAGGACGTTCCCGCCGCCGGGGTCGACGACGAGTACCTCTTCGCCCTCATCGATGGTGCCGTCGACCGAGCGGGCCTGGAAGTACGGGTTGAAGCCGCCGCCCTCCGAGAGCTTCACCTCGCCGCCGTCGCGGGTGACGCGCTCGGTGACGCGTGCGGTCTTGCCACGGAGCGATCCCGAATCCGAGGTGCGCCCCCCGTCGGCCTCCCCGTAGATGCCGAGGTTGCGGTAGGCGTACAGCGCGCCGGCGCCGGAGACGAGGACGACCGCCGCGAGCAGGAGCGGGGTGAGCGGGCCGAGCACACCGCCCAGCAGTGTCCCGACCAGCCCGGCCGCCAGCAGTGCGACGCCGATGACGATGAAGTGTGCGCCCGGCGCCAGTGCCTCGAGCACGACGAGCCCGGCACCAGCGAGTAACAGTATCAGGGAGAGGGAGAGGCCGAACAGTTCGAACCCCCCCTGGAGGGGCACCACCGCGAGGGCGTCGAGCATACCCCCGACTACGACGCGCCCCGGAATAACGGTTGGCCCCCGAGGCCGCCCGTCGGCGCGGTCGCGGGGTCGGGTCCGGTCTCAGAAGCCGACCAGTTGTGCGAGCACGACGAGCGTGAGCACGACGCCGAGCAGCACGAACAGCGCGCCCTCCAGCGTCGGTGTCTCGGGCTCTACCGGTCCGAGGTCGGCACCCGGCGACGCGCCGGCCACGTTCCCGCCCTGCTCGTACTCGATTCCCTCGACATCGCGCACCGTCGACGCGACCGTCTCGTCGTCGTAGCGGGGGTCCTCCCCCGGCTCGCGGGACCCGGCGGCGTACTCCCTGTGGCCGGACTCGTCGGTGGGTCCGTCGCGCGGATCGTCCGTCTCGTCCATACCAGCACGAGGGACTGGACGCTCAAAGGGCTACCGTCGATACCGAACGCCGTGTCCGCCCGGCGTCACGTATGCGGGTTACGGCGGCTCGGGCGCCGGCGGCATGTGGCGCTTGTGCTCGCTGCCGGCCACCAGCTCCGTGACGCGGTCGATGGCCGGCTCGGGCACGTCGAGCGTCCGCATCGTCGCGGACTTCGAGAACGGGCCGTCGACGTGGAGCGCGAGGATGGCGTCCAGCGTGTCGTAGCCCAGCCCCATCTCCTCCTCGTCGGTCTGCCCCTCCCACATCTCGGCGCTGGGGGGCTTCTCGACGAACTCGTCGGGGACACCGACGTGGCTCGCGAGCTGGCGGACCTGGCACTTGTAGAGGTTGCCGATGGGGTTGCAGTCGACGGCCTGGTCGCCGTACTTCGTGAAGTAGCCCGTCATCGCCTCCGAGCGGTTGCCGGTCCCGAGGACGATGCGGGACTCGGCGTTGGCGACGAAGTAGTTGAGCACCGCGCGCGTCCGGACCCGGACGTTGCCTAGCGCCATCCGGTCGTCGGCCGCGTGCTCGGGCGCGGCGTCGACGAACGACGCCACGATGGGCTCGATGTCGATGACGTCGTACGAGATGTCGAGCAGCTCGGCGACGCGCTCGGCGTCGCTCATGTTCGTCTCCGTGTTCACGTCGCTCGGGAGGACCAGCCCGTGGAGGCCGTCCTCGCCGAGCGCCTCGACGGCGAGGTACGCCGTCAACGTCGAGTCGATACCGCCCGACAGCCCGAGTACCGCGCCCTCGGCGCCAGCGTCCTCGACGACCTCCTCGATGAACGAGGTAAGGTGCTCGCGCCGCGTCTCCAGCTCCGCCTCCGAGAGCAGCAGGTCGACGTTCGTCCCCTCCAGAAGCGCCGTGGATTCTGTCATCACCGGAATCGTGGACCGCGACCGACTAATACCTCCTGTCCGGCGAGCGGAACTGGACGGTCGTCCGGTGGTGTGGGGCCCGCGGAAGCGCTACGTTCAAGTTGACGACCGAGCAAGCAGTTCACGCGACCGCGGGTCGCGAGCCGTGGAGCGCGACGGACGGAAGCGCGCTGTTGGTGAGTAATCCCGAAGGGTTACGAGCCTCGGGGCGCGAGTGTAACGAGCGCGCCGTTGGTCCAGTGGTAGGACATAGCCTTCCCAAGGCTAGAGCCCGGGTTCAATTCCCGGACGGCGCATTTTCTGCCGAGCAAAGCGAGGCGAAAATCGCTCCCCGGGAATTGAACGTCGTCGTGGAGCGGAGCGGAACGACGGGAGTTCACTATTCCCGGACGGCGCATCTCTCGGACGCCGACGGGCGACGTTCCCGACGGTACATCCAGCCGCCGCCCGTTCGGCGTGGGCGTCCGAACCAGTCCCCACATACTTGTTCTCGCCGTCCCATCTACCGACATGCATGGATTCGTCGGTGGATGAGCCGCTCCCCGAGGCACTCTCGGAGTTCATCGACGAGGTTCCCGAGACCGATACGTCTCTGGTGGTGCTGAACCGGACCGGACCGGAGCCGCTCGTCTCCCTCCTGGAGGAGGCCTTCGACACGCAGGACGTGACGGTCGCCGAGCGGCAGGTCCCCGAGGGGACGACGGACGTGGTACTGTTGCTTCGCGAGGGCGAGATCGTCGCGACCACGCCGATGGAGCGCCTGCAGAACACGTTCCTGCTCATCAACGCCGACCGGTACCGGACCGGCGCCCACGGGCTCGACGAGGTCGACATGCCCGAGGTACTGACCGGCCTCGACGAGGTCGAGTTCGAGGTCCGCGGGTTCCCCGAATCGAACAAGGAGAAGCTGCTGCTGGTGCTCATCTCCCGGTTCATCGAGGGGCGAGCGCTCCAGGCCGGCGAGGGCCGGTTCGATGTCTCCTTCCAGCGGTTCTCGCGGCTCGACGACGAGTACGGCACCCGGAAGGTGTACCGCTGGCTCGGCGATTCGGCCGTCGACGTCCACGTCTACGGCGTCCGCGACGAGCCGGTCCCCGACTCGCTCGACGTGACGGTCCACGCGGGGACACACGACGAGTACCGCCGCTCCTGGTTCGTGGTCTTCCGCCCGCCCGACGGCGAGGACGGCCACATCGCCCTCGTCGCGCTGGAGACCGGCGACAACGTGTGGCGGGCGATGTGGACGTACGACCCCGGCCGCGTGGAGCGGATCGGCCGGTACGTCGCGCAGAACTTCTGACTGCGGGCCTCTCGGGCTCTCTATCCGTGAGAACCGGCGGCGGATATATGGTACGTGGCAGGCGACAGCTAGCGTGGCGTATCATCAGGAACCGTTCGTCTTCGACGACCTCGCTGTCATCGGGGCGTACCTCACGTTGCTGGCCGCGACGGTGTTCCACGCGGCGGTTCTGCTGCCGGCGTACGACGTGCTCCCCCTGCACCGGAACCTCATCCTCGCGGTCTCTATCGGGCTGGTCGTGTTCTGTCTCCACGGTATCTGGATTCGGGTCCACTGGGCGGGAACCGGCGGCTAGTCGGCGCCAGTCGCGGCCGGGATGGCCCCCGGTGCCTTACAGGTCCTCGACCTGCCGCGTCCGCTCGCTCTCGTGTTCGCCCGTATTCAGCGTCCCGGCCGGCTCGAACAGGAGGACGTGCGCCTCGTCGCCGTCCGGGCCGATGCCCGTCCTCTCGGGCACGACGGGCCGGTGCTCGACGCCCGCGGGGACGACGTGCAGTTCGTTGGCCCCCAGGTGCACGTCGGGGGCGTCCCGGCGCTCGATGTCCAGCGAGCCAGCCACGACGAGGAACAGCTCGTCGGCCTCGGCGTGATGGTGCCACTCGAAGGCGCCCTGCAGCTTCGCGAGTTTGACGTGCTGGCCGTTGCACTCGGCGGCGAGTCGCGGCGCCCAGTGGTCGTCGATGCGGTCGAAGGCGTCGGCGAGCGAGACGGTCGTGCCGTCGCCGGGGTCGGTGTCGGTCACGGGTGGGCCTGTGGCCGGGGAGCAAGGAAGGTTGCGGGCACGCCCGCCAGCGGCCGGGGCTACGCCCCGAAACAGCGGTCCCACGCCCGTGTGTCGTGGATATCGAGCAGCTCCTCCGTGGCGTCGTGGTCGAAGCGGAGCGGCCGGCGCCACCACGGGCCCTTCCCGGAGTCCGCCGACAGGTCGGTGACGAGGCGGTTGGCCTCGCTCCCGGCCGTCCGCGAGGAGAGCGGGACGGCTGCGTCGTACAGCTCCGACCCCCACGCGTCGCCCTGCACGAGGACGCGCGCGTCGAACGTCTCGCGCTTGACGTGGGCGTTGTTGGCGAACGCGGCCTTCGTCGGCTCGCCGGCCGCCGCGAACACCGACCCGGTGAGAACCGGGTCTAGAGGTCGTACAGCGACCCGTACTTCGAGTTCACGTAGTCGAGGAAGTAGTCCGCCGTGTAGGGCTCCCCGGTCGCCTTCTCGATGAGCTCGTCCGTCGTGTAGCGCGAGCCGTGCTGATGGACCCGCTCGCGGAGCCACTCCCGGATGGGGTCGAAGTCGCCGTCGCGGACCAGACTGTCCACGTCGAGTTCACTCCGGACCGCGGCGTCGATCTGCGCCGCGAGGACGGAGCCGAGCGAGTACGTCGGGAAGTACCCGAAGGAGCCGTGCGACCAGTGGATGTCCTGGAGACAGCCCTCGCTGTCGGTGTCGGGGCGCACGCCGAGATACTCCTCGTACTTCTCGTTCCAGACCTCCGGGACGTCCTCAACCGCCAGGTTCCCCTGAATCAGGTCGCGCTCGATTTCGAAGCGCACGAGGATATGAGCGTGGTACGTCAACTCGTCCGCCTCCACCCGAATGAGGTTCGACGGGTCGACCGTGTTCGCCGCCTCGTAGACCTCCCTCGGCGACGCATCGAGGCCGAAGCGTTCGTTCAGTTTGGGCGTGAACGTCTCCCAGAACGGCCGCGTCCGGCCGACGTGGTTCTCCCAGAACCGGGACTGTGACTCGTGAACCGACAGGTCTCGGCTCCCGCCCAGGGGAGTCGCGTGTTTCTCCTCGGGGAGTCCGAGGGTATACTGCGCGTGTCCGAACTCGTGGATGGTCGCGGTGATCGCCCCCAGCGGGTCCGCCTCGTCGAAGCGGGTCGTCACCCGCGCGTCGTAGACGTTCCCCGTCGAGAAGGGGTGGGGTGCGGTGTCCAAGCGCCCGCGCTCCCAGTCGTAGCCAAGCGTATCGAGGATGTCCCGCGAGACGGCCTCCTGGGTGTCGGTGTCGAAGGTGTCACCCTCGAAGGGGTCCGCGAGGTCGGCGTCGCTCTCCCTGATTTCCTCGATGAGGGGCGGCAACTCGTCGGCCAGCCGACCGAGCACGCGCTCGGCGGTGTCCAACCCCAGATAGGGCTCGTACTCCTCGAAGAGCACCTCGTAGGGGTCCCGCGAGTCGTCGATGTGCGCGGCGTACTCCCGTTTGAGCTCTACGAGTTCTTCCAGGACGGGCGCGAACACCGAGAAGTCGTCCTCGGCCTTCGCTTCCTTCCATGTGGGGAGCGCTTCGGAGGTAGTCGCCGATATCTCCTCGACGAGTTCCCGGGGGACGCTGGCCTGTCGGTCGTAGTCGTGGCGGACCTCCCGCACGGCGGCAGCCTGTTCGTCGCTCACGTCGCTCGCTTCGAGCGTATCGAGGTGGTCACCGACATCGCCCTCCACGAGCAACTCGTGGCGCAGCCCCGAGAGCGTCGAGAGTTGTTGGGAGCGGGCAGGTGTGCCGCCTTCGGGCATCATTACTTCCTGGTCCCAGTTGAGGACGGAGGCGGCGTGGCCGAGGTTCGCGATGCGGCCGTACTCCTCCAGCAGCGCGTCGTAGGCGTCGGGTGATTCGGGGTCGGACTCCTGTGTCGCCATACCGGGGGTAACACCGTGAGGGTCAAGAGTCCACCCCCTGCGGCGAATCCGGGGGCGAACACCCTTAAGAAGCGCCCGGCCGAACGGCGGGTATGAACGTCGTACCGGACACCAGCGTCGTCGTCGACGGCCGCGTGTCCGAACGAGTGGCGGAGGGGACTTTCGCCGACGCCGCGGTTCTCGTACCGGAGGCCGTCGTGGACGAGCTAGAGGGACAGGCCAACGCGGGGCGCGAGAGCGGCTGGGACGGCATCTCCGAGCTCCAGCGGCTCTCCGAGTTCGCCGACGAAGGGTCGATTACCGTCGAGTACGTCGGGCGCCGGCCCACCGGCGAAGAGCGCACACACGCCGCGGAG